>R24__coassemble_91_pt1 | contig 72059 bp, 74 predicted proteins | sample R24__metabat2_high_PE_033 | metagenome-assembled genome bin R24
TGCCTATGAGCCGCAAAGGCTCATTCCGAATGCAAACATAGTAACTTTAGGCAGAACGTCACTGCGTAAATTGGTTATTACTATTACATAACAAGTTGATATAATGCGACTTGCATAATAATTTTTTATTTTTGATGAAACCGATAACGCTCAGTACCTTTGTACAAAGTCATTTTGTATGGATGAGTTTGTGTCAAAACCGATTCATGATTGTTATCACGTCTATTCTGATGGGACTCGGGTCCTTGTACTATGCGACGAAGATGGAAATTTTGTCCTTATGATGAATCTTATAGCCGTAGTATCTTATTATTGTCACTTAAAGGTACTGGGGCTGGAGGTGATGACAACCCACTTTCACTGTATACTCAGAGGTGCGCCGGAAGGAATAGTGAAGTTTCAGTCTGAGATTAAGAGACTCATCGTTAGGCATTTTAATAGAGATGGCCACCCTGAACGAGTGAAGAACTCAATCTGGATTGAGGCCGATCCCATCCGTGACATGGAAGAACTGCGTCGCAAGATTATATATGTATTCAGGAACTGTACGGAGGTAGGATTTGAATTTCTGCCGGAGGATTATCGCTGGGGTCCTGGTCACTCTTACTGTCATTCCGGCAAAGAGCAAACATACAAGAAAGTGTCCGATCTGGGCTATCGCGAACAGTGTCGAATATTCCGGACGCGAGTAAAACTTCCTGGAGACTGGGAATACAATGCTGACGGAATGCTTGTTCCCAGAAGTTATATGGACATAGATTATCTCAGAAATAATGTATTTGTTTCACCCCGGCAGTTTATTGCCTTTTTGAGTGTTAAGAAAAAAGATTTGGCCGAAATGGAAGCGGCCGATGCCAAACCTTTCCTGGATAGAAAGGATGAGAGCAATCTTAGGAAAGAGATTTCTGAAAGAAGTCTTTCAAATTATGGGAGGGATGTCCTAAATCTATCTCATGGAGAACGTATTGAACTGGCCAGTCAGATATGGTCCGAAAGAAAAACCTTGTCAATCAAGCAACTGGCAAGACTGACAAGGTCAAATTTGGATGTTCTGAAAGCCGTTTTACACTTCAAGCAGAAATCGGATTAATTCAGCAGATACTTCTTCCAGAAGGCCTGGTTGGCGGCCTGGAAATGAGCGCCCTGATAGCCCCTGTAGCCGTGCATGCCGTCGGGGTAGATCATCAGCTCGAAGGCCGCACCCTGCTTCTGCAGCACATCAATGAGCTGCAACGTGTTCTGGAAGTGGACGTTGTCATCTCCGGTACCGTGGGTAATCTTGAGCATTACACGGCCATCGGCCTTTCCTTCTTTGACGGGATAACTGCCTACCCGGTGGATAACGGCGGTGTTCTTGTAGCCGTCCGGATTGTCCTGGGGCGTACTCATGAAGCGCTCGGTGTAGTGGGTGTCGTAGAGTGTCCAGTCGTATACGCCGCCGCCGGCAATGCCGTAATGGAAGTAGTCAGAGGCGGTGGCTACCAGCAGGGTGGTCATGGTGCCGCCAAAGCTGAAGCCTTCTACGCCAATCTTGTCACCCTTCACGTAGGGCAGGCTCTGGAGCCACTTGGCCCATTCTACAAAGTCGTCTATCTCAATGGTGCTCAGTTTCTTATAGATGGCGTCCAGGCCCTCTCGGCCGTTGTGGCCGGCGGCGCGGCAGTCGGCAATGAGCTCGATGATGCCGTGCTTGGAGTACCAGCCGTAGCGGGCGGGATTCACCCAGCGGTCAAACACCTGCGGGGAGTCGGGGCCGCCGTAAATGTCCACGTGCACGGGGTACTGCTTGGCGGGGTCAAAGCCTTCGGGATAGTAGATCACGCCCGGCAGCTCCAGCCCGTCCACGGTGATGGTAACTATCTCGCCGGTGCGGTCCTCGTATCGGCCCTGGCTGGCAATGAGCTCGGTATGACCCTTGAGGTCGTACAGTCGGATCTCCCAGGGCGTCTTGAGGTTGGAGGCCTGGGTAATAAAATGCTTGCCGTCAGGAGCAAAGGATGCGTCCAGCACATATAAGGAAGGGTCGGTCAGGGCCGATATCACCCCCTTCGGAGAAACCTTGTACAGGCACTGGCGGACGTGCGAATCCCTTTCGGCCAGGAAATAGACGGTTCCGTCTTTTTCGGCCCTTAACAGCGTGATGCGCCAGTTGGGACCGTCGGTGAGGCGTTTGAGCTGGCCGTCGTAGGTGAGGAAGTAGATCTGTTGCCAGCCGGTCTCGAAGCTGCGGACCATGTAGAGGCCTTTGTCGGTGAAGAGCATGCCTTCGATCCAGTCCAGCCAGGTGGGCACTTCCTCATGGTATATGGCTTTTTTGCTGCCATCGGCCGGCGACACGGCGTACAGGTCCAGGGTGTTCTGGATGCGCGGCTCGCGGGCCACAAAGAAAGCTTTGCTGTCGGCCCCCCAGAAGGGGATGCCAAAGTACTGGTCCTCTTTTTCGTTGAAATCGGCCCAGACAATATCGCCGCCGGAAGCCTTTACAAAGCCGATTTTTACCTCCGGGTTGCGTTCTCCCACCTTGGGATAGTGCGTGCGGCGGAGGACACCGTCCTGGCCTTTGGGCGAGTATATGGGGAACATGGGGACTTCCGTGTCGTCAAAATGGTAGAAAGCCAGGGTCTCACTGTCCGGGCTCCACCAGAAGGCGCAGTAGCGCGACGGGCGGCCCAGGATTTCCTCATAGTAAACCCAGCTGGCGTAGCCGTTCATGACCGTTTCGGTGCCGTCGAAGGTGAGGCGGGTTTCCTTTTCACTGGCAATGTCCACCACCCAAAGGTCGTTATTGCGGGTGAAAGCCAGTTTGGTAGAGTCCGGGCTAAAGGTCAGATTCACGGCGCCCTGCGGCCGCAGCGGAAAGTCCGTATACTTCTCCGGGGCCTGGAAACCTTCCGTGCGGGTGAGTTTTTTGCCCAGGGTGAGTTTAAAGCACTCAGGGTCTGTGTAGGAACCATCGTATGTAAACGCTACTTCTTTGTTACTGAGCCACTTGTAGTCTACGGGAATGGGCTGCAGCCTCTGCTGCGAACGGGCCGAAACCACCACCAGCAGTCCCAGCGCCAGGAAAAGGATCTTTGCTTTCATGGTATAAAGGTACGAAGTTTTTTTAATACTATGGTTGTAGGTTGCTCTAAAGCACAGAATATGGTTCTGAAGGCCGAAAGTGTGCTTTAGGCAGGGTCGAGGAGTGGGGGTAAAGCACAGAATGGGGCGCAGAAGGCCGAAAGTGTGCTTTAGGCCGGGGTAAGGAGGTGGGGTAAAGCACGAAATGTGCCCCACAGGGCCGAAAGTGTGCTTTAGGTAGGGTCGAGGAGTGGGTAGGCGGGGTCGAGGAGACGAGGGATGCGCACGAGGAGTGGGTGGTGGGTTTGGATATGAGAGGGAAAAAGGGTAAATTTGGCGTTGAAATGATTCAGGAAGAATATATCTGGGACCCGCTGAGGAAGAAGAGCGTGAAGAATACGCCCGAGGAGGCTGTGCGACAGTGGTTTATATCCGTGCTGCACGAGGGGATGAAGGTGCCGGAGCACATGATGGGGAGTGAGGTGGCGTTCAAGCACGGGGCCAAGGAGTACAGGGCCGATATCGTAGTGTACGACCGCACGGCCAGACCCTTGATGCTTATTGAGTGCAAGCGCCCGGAGGTGGAGCTGAATCAGGAAGTGATAGACCAGGCCATCCGCTACTGCAACGAGCTGGAAGTGAAGTACATTGGCATCACCAATGGCGCCAAGACGTTCCTCTTCCAGAGGACGCAGGATGGCTGGGAATTTATGCAGAAAGCCCCCATGTGGGAAGAGATGGCCGGTCGGGCTGGCCATGACGAGTTATGACAAGGACTGAAGGTTATTTAGAGCATCCGGTATTTAAGCTCGTGAGTGATACGGCCAGGGAACTGGGCGTACGGGCCTTTGTGATTGGAGGTTACGTGCGGGACTGCTTCCTGGGATGCCCCAACAAGGATATTGATATAGTAGTGGAGGGGAGTGGCATCGAACTGGCCAAGGCCGTGGCGGCCAAGACCAAGTCCCGGGTGTCCGTATTCAAGAACTTTGGCACCGCCATGCTCAAGTACAAGGGCATAGAAGTGGAGTTTGTGGGCGCCCGCAAGGAAAGCTACAACCGGGACAGTCGCAAACCCATTGTAGAGGACGGCACGCTGGAAGAAGACCAGCTCAGAAGGGACTTCACCATCAACGCCATGGCCTTCAGTTTACAGGCCGATGACTACGGCGCCCTGGTGGACCCGTTCGGAGGCATCCGGGACCTGGCGGCGGGCATCATCCGCACCCCGCTGGAGCCGGAACAGACCTACTCCGACGACCCCCTGCGCATGCTCCGGGCCATCCGCTTTGCCGCCCGGCTGAGTACGCCGGAACACAAGTTCACCATTGTGCCGGAGAGCATCGCCGCCATGAAAGCCATGGCCGACCGCCTCCAGATCCTCTCCCGGGAGCGCATTGTGGAAGAACTCAACAAGATGCTGATGACGGACCATCCTGCCATGGCCTTCGAGACCCTGGAAGAGACCGGCCTTCTGAAACAGTTCCTGCCGGAGCTGAGCCGCCTCAAAGGCGTGGAAACGGTGGACGGCAAGGGCCATAAGGAAAACTTCACCCACACGCTCCAGGTATTGGAGAACGTGATTCTCTTTGAAAAGGAAGAGGGCCGCGAGCCCAATCTATGGCTCCACTGGGCCGCCCTGCTGCACGATATTGGCAAGCCCATTTCCAAACGCTATGCGCCCGGTCAGGGCTGGACCTTCCACGGCCACGAGGTGGTGGGAGCCCGCATGGTTCCGGAGATTTTCCAGAAGCTCAAGATGCCGCTCAACGAGAAGATGAAGTACGTCCAGAAGCTGGTGAACCTGCACCTGCGACCCATCGCCCTGGTGGACGACGAGGTCACGGACAGCGCCGTCCGCCGCCTGCTCTTTGACGCCGGCGAGGATATAGACGACCTCATGCTCCTGTGCAACGCGGACATCACGTCCAAGAACCCCGCTAAAGTGGCCCGCCTCCGCCGCAACTTTGAACTGGTGAAGGAAAAGATGGCCGAAGTGGAAGCCAAGGACGAGATCCGCAACTGGAAGAATCCCATCACCGGAGACTACATCATGCAGGTGTTCGGCCTGGAGCCGTGCAATACCATCGGCCAGCTGAAGGAGATGGTGAAAAATGCCGTCCTGGACGGGGAGATTCCGTACACCTTTGAGGCCGCCGATGCCTACATGAGAGCCAAGGCGGCCGAAATGGACCTGCATCCAAATGATCGATAAGTACATAGCCTACATCCGTGACGTCCGGAGATACTCTCCCCGGACGCAGACGCTGTACCGGGAGGCCCTGGAGGAGTTCTCCCAGTGGGGCGGGGACCTCATTCCTTCCAGAATCCGGGAGTATGAGGCCTATCTCATTGAGAAGGGCCTGAAGCCGCGGACCGTGCATCTGCATATGAGTGCGCTGAGCGGGTACTGCAACTATCTTATTAAGGTAGGGGAGCTCAAGTCCAATCCGGTCCGCGGGGTCAAGCGGCCCAAGATGGAGAAGCGCCTGCCGGAGTATTATACGGAGAAGTCCATGGCCGATTACCTCCAGGAAACGGCCCATGCGGCCGGGGAGGAGGAGCTGCAGATCCTGCTGAGCCTCAGGCCCGGCGACAAGCTGGCATCGGAGCTGTACAACCGGCGGCTGCGGCGGCTCATCATCAGCCTTTTGTATGCAACCGGCATCCGGAGGGCGGAACTCATCGGCCTTCAAAAGCAAAGCGTGGACCGTGGGAGGCAAACCCTCCGCGTAAAAGGAAAGGGTGATAAAATGAGAGAAATTCCCCTCATTCCTTCCATTCTTGAAGAAATTTCACTATATTTACAAGCAGCTAGCTCGATGGTAGGAGTCCGTCAACCGGAAAGTCCGCTCCTCACAACGGAAAAAGGCAAGCCCCTGTATCCGGCGTTTGTGGACCGGGCAGTGAAAACGGAACTGGACGGCTACGGCATCAGCGGGAGGAAATCCCCCCACGTGCTCAGGCACTCGCTCGCAACCGCATTGCTGGACGAAGGCGCAGACCTGAATGCCATCAAAGAGATGCTGGGCCACTCCAGCCTCGCGGCCACGGAGGTTTACACCCACAATTCCATCGAACGGCTCAAGGCACAATATATGAACGCCCATCCCCGGGCAAAAAACGAAGAAACACATGATTAATGTCAAGTCCCTTAAGTTCAACGCAGACGAGAAGCTGCTGGACTTCATTGAGAAGAAAGTAGGAAAAGCAGAGAAGTTCTTCGACAACATGGGAGACATCGACGTCACCCTGAGCCTCCTTCCTGACGCAGAAAACAAGAGCGTCAAACTCCAGACCCATATCCCGGGAGAAGAACTGGTGATTGAGCGCCGCGCCCACACCTTTGAAGAAGCCGTCACTGAGGCCGCAGATGCTCTGAAAGAGAAGATCGTGCGCGCCAAGGAGAAGAAGTTCGCCAAGTAATAAGTGGCAGCTCAAAAAGGTTATATCGAGACGGACCGACAGGTCCGGGCCATACTTGAAGATGTCCGTAGTGGCATCTTCAAGTGTGTATATCTGTTAATGGGTGAAGAACCCTATTACCCGGAACTGGTTTGCAACGCCATCATTGACCATTGCCTCCAGGACTGGGAAAAAGATTTCAACGAGACCATCTGCTACGGGGCCGATGTTACCGCAGAGACCGTCATTACCGCCGCCCGCCGCTTTCCCATGATGGCGGACCGGCAGTTGGTGGTGGTCAAGGAAGCCCAGCAGATGAAGAGCCTGGAAGACCTGGCCATCTACTGCCAGCAGCCGCTGGAGAGCACCGTGCTGGTGATTCTGATGCATGGTGCATCGGCCGATAAAAGAAAAGCCCTCTACAAGAGCGTCCTCAAAGCGGGCGTGATTGTGGAATCGCTCGCGCTCCGGGACTACGAGATGCCCCAGTGGATTACCTCGTACTACGAGGGCAGGGGACTCAGGATCCACCCGGAGGCTGCGCAACTGCTGGCCGAAAGCGCCGGAACCGACCTGGGCAAGATAGCCGTAGAAACGGACAAGCTCCTCAAGAACCTCCCGGAGGGCGTGAAGGAGATAGGCGTGGCCGATATCGAGAAGAACGTGGGCATCAGCCGCCAGTACAGCGTGTTTGAGCTTACCCGCTGCCTGAGCTACCGCAAGGCGGCGGAGGCGCTCAAGATTGCCGCATACATCGGCCAGACGCCCCGCTTTGTGCTGCCCATGGTGATTGCGCCCCTCTTTACGCACTTCCAGCGCATTGAGAAGTATCACGCCGGGGAAACGCCCAAGGTGAATCCTTACTTCCTCAAGGAGTACGACGCAGCTAAGAGAAACTACAGCCTGCCGCAGTGTATGGCGGCTATCAGCCTGCTTACAGACTTTGATTATAAGGGAAAGGGCGGAGACGCCGGTGAGGCGTCGCAGGCCGACCTCTTCACCGAGTTGGTGGTGCGATTGTTGAATATTTGATAAAATATTATTGCGATTCAATAAAAACTTACTATATTTGCACAAACGATGGCCATTAAAGCGGCCATGAAAAATGCTATGGCAATCATTGAAGTAAAGAACGTAACAAAGACCTTCGGTCCCAAAGTGGCGCTGGACAAGCTCTCGCTGGACATTCCGGAGGGCAAGATCTTCGGCCTCCTGGGGCCCAACGGCGCGGGTAAGTCCACTCTTATCCGTATCATCAACCGCATCACCCTGGCTTCTGAGGGTGAGGTGTACTTCCAGGGTCACCCCATCACGGAGGAGGACGTCTCTCGCATCGGTTATCTGCCGGAGGAGCGCGGCCTCTACCGCAAGATGAAGGTGGGGGACCAGTGCATGTACCTGGCCCAGCTCAAGGGAATGAGTTCCCGCGAGGCGGCCGTGGAACTCAAGAAGTGGTTTGTCCGCTTTGAGATCCAGGACTGGTGGAACAAGAAGGTGGAGGAACTCTCCAAGGGTATGGCCCAGAAGGTGCAGTTCATCACCACCATTGTGCATCGGCCTTCTTTGATGATCCTGGACGAGCCCTTCAGCGGCTTTGACCCGGTGAATGCAGAACTCATCCGCAAGGAGATCCTGCGCCTCAAGGAAGACGGTGCCACCATCATCCTCTCCACCCACAACATGGAGTCGGTTGAGGCCCTGTGCGAGAACATCGCCCTCATCAACAAGGGTAAACTGGTGGTCACCGGCGGCACGGAGGAGATCCGTCGCCAGCATGGTGAGGACAACGTGGAAATCGAGTACACGGATGCCTTCAAGGAGCGCAAGCAGCTGGTGGTGCCTCGTCCGGAGGTGAACGCCACGCTGAGCAGCCTCATTGCCCAGGATGTCACCATCAACTCCTTCAAGGAGGTGATTCCCCGTATGAACGATATCTTTATTAAATTAGTGACGAACGATTAATGAGACCCCCTTAAGTCCCTCCCCCGAGGGGAGGGGTTTAAGACAAAGGTCTTTTCCCTCTACTCACCTCGGAAATTGAAACAAGTTTCATTTCTCTCAGTTCGGGCGAGGGGTCGGGAGGGGGTAACGTTAACAAATAAATGAATTCATTTATGAATTTCAAGAAATTAGGCATTGTTATTCAGCGTGAATACCTGAATAAGGTTAAGAAGAAGAGTTTCCTTCTCATTACTTTCCTGGCCCCTGTCTTCTTTGCGGCCATCTGTATCCTTCCGTCCCTCATCATGTTAGGCGCCAAGGAAGAGGCCAAGCAGGTGGGTGTGATTGACCGTAGCGGCATTGTGCTGCCTTTCCTCACGGACAATGACGTCACCAAGTTCGTAGACCTGGGCGTAGACGCTTCCCCCGAGGCCATCAAGGCCGATTTCTCTTCGGCCCATGTGGATATCCTCCTCACCATCTCTGAGCTGGATACCGAGGCCCGCACCGTCACTGCAGACTGCTACTCGGAGAAGCCGCTGGGTATGGATACCGGCTCCATGATCGAAAGCCGAATCAACGACGCCGTTGAGGCCTACCGCATCGAGAGCTACGGCATCGAGAACCTGGAGGAGATTATGGCCGGGGTCAAGTCCAACGTAAAGCTGCACACCTACACCGTGGATGAATCCGGTAAGGAAAGCATCTCGGAAAGTGGCATCTACATGGCCCTGTCCATGATTCTGGGTATGGCCATCTATATGTTCATTGCCCTGTTCTCCGGCATGGTCATGAGCTCCGTGATCGAAGAAAAGAGCTCCCGTGTGGTGGAGGTCCTCATGTCCTCTGTCAAGGCGACGGAACTCATGTTTGGTAAGATCATCGGCGTGGCCCTGGTGGCCCTCACGCAGTTCCTGCTGTGGATTGTGCTTACGGGCATGCTCCTGGGCATTGCCATGGGCATCATGGGCAAGGACAAGATCATGGGCATCTTTGGAGACGACAATACCACGGAGATGGTTCAGCAGATGGCTACCACCAGTGGCGTGCATCCCGAAGACCTGGATCTGAGCGGTGCCCTGGCTGCTACCGATACTACGGCTGTGGCCGCCGGTGAGCCTTCCGGTATGGACGCCATCGTGAGCACCATCGGCAATATCAACCTGGGTCAGATTGGCCTGGCCTTCCTCTTCTTCTTTGTCTTTGGCTACCTGCTGTATGCGTCGCTCTTTGCGGCCATCGGATCGGCCGTGGAGAACGAGGGAGACAGCTCCCAGCTGCAGCTGCCCGTGACCGTTCCGCTCATGCTGGGCTTCTTCATTGCCCTGTATGCCTTCAAGGCACCGGACAGCGCCATCGTGTTCTGGGGTTCCATGATTCCCTTTACTTCTCCCATCGTGATGCTGGCCCGCATTCCCTTTGGTGTAGCTACCTGGGAACTGGTTCTGTCCATGGTCATCCTGGTACTTACCTTCGTGGCCTGCGCGTGGGCATCGGCCAAGATCTATAAGGTGGGCATCCTGATGTTTGGCAAGAAATCCACCTTCAAAGACCTGTGGAAATGGCTGAAAATGAAGTAAAGAATAACAAGAATATCTGGTATATTGCTTGGGCTTTAATCCTGGTTGGGGCAGTTTTTGCCGCCAGCCAGGCTTTGCAGCCTAAGGGCCCCGTCTTTGAATGGCGGGTGGTGGCCATGGACGGCCATCGTATGCAGTCCAAGCCGGTGAACAGCGACAATGTGCCGGAGGCCCTGGGCGTCTTTAACGACAGCGCCTATGTGGCTCCTTCCGGAGTAGCGTACCCGCTGGACAGCCAGGTGGCCGGATGTGCCCGCATCCTGGATTCGGCCCAGGTCAAGATGGCACCCCTCAAGGTGGTCATCGGCCATAGCGATGCCCTACTGGAGAACCTCCGGGACAATCCGGACCTGCCGCTGGGAAACCTGTTTGCCGATGCCCTGCGTGCCTTTGGCTCCAAGCAGTTCAAGGTGCCCATGGATTTTGCCATCACCAATTTTGGCGGCATCCGGCTTCCCATGCCGGAAGGCGCCGTGACCCTGGACGACATCACCTCCATGTTCCCCTTCAAGAACTATGTGGTGTATGTCCGCATGAAGGGTAGCGCCCTCACGCAACTCTTTGAGCAGCTGGCCCAGACCAAGGCCTTCCAGGCCACCAGCGGTGCCACGGTGCGCGTAAAGGCCCACAAGCTGGAGAGCGCCCTCATTGGCGGCAAGCCCATCGATCCCAACAAGGTGTACAATGTAACCACCATCGACTTCCTGCTGGACGGCGGTGACCAGATTAACATTGGCTCTCTGGCGGAGAGCGTGAAGCTCTCGCACGTACTGCTCAAGGACGTGATGCTGGACTATGTGAAGGGCTGCGAGGCCCGCGGAGAAATCATTCATGGCCAGAGCGACGGCCGCGTAATTATGGAGGACTAGGCTATGAAAGATAAGATCATTCGCATTGTATTGGTCCTGGTGGGCCTGGGTGTCATTGGCTGGTGCATCTACGTGGGCATGCAGGTGGGCAAGCGCCAAACCAGCACGCTCACCATTGTCCACGTGAACGACACGCACAGCCATTTGGAGGCCGAAAAGACCCACTACGCCGGCATGGGCGGAGTCCTGGAGCGCGCTGCTTACATAGACTCTGTCCGCAAGGCCGATGGAAAAGAGAATGTGCTCCTGATCCACGCCGGAGACTTCTGCCAGGGTACGTCCTACTTTACGGAGTTTGGCGGCAAGGTAGAGGTGGGGCTGCTCAATACGCTGGAATACGACGTTGTTACGCTGGGTAACCATGAGTTTGACAACGGCATCGAGGCCCTGGGAGAGCTGCTGTCGCACCTGAAAGCCCCGGTGGTGGTGTGCAATTACGACTTCTCTCCCTTCGAGGCTGGCAAGTACATCAAGCCTTACGTGATTGTGGAGCGTGCTGGCAAGAAAATTGGCATCGTGGGCGTTCTCTGTGGCCTCAAGGATATGGTGGCCGGCGATATTGCCAACCGTATCCCGGAGTTCGACATGGTTTCCACGGTCCAGAAGTATGTGGATGAGATCCGTCCCCAGGTGGATTACGTGATTGCCTTAACCCACATTGGCTACACGGAGCACAATCCCGGAGACACTACGGATCCCAAGCTCTGCGCCGCCACTCGTGACATCGATCTCTTCATCAGCGGCCATTCCCATACCTTTATGGAGGAGCCCGCTTACCAGACTAATCTGGACGGCAAAAAAATTCCCATCGTCCAGGTAGGATGGATGGGAGTCAATATGGGAGAAGCCCATATCACTTTCTAAAAAGAAACCTCAGGTTCAGTCCTGAGGTTTTCTTTTTATAGGATGTTCATGGATTGTTCTCTGATCTTTTCTAATTCGTCCTTCATTCTTACAACCAGCTGCTGGATGCCGGCATGGTTGGCTTTGGAACCGGTGGTGTTGATCTCGCGGCCCATTTCCTGGAGGATGAAGCCCAGCTTCTTGCCGGGGTAGGGCTCTCCGTCGATGGTTTCCATGAAGTACTTGCAGTGCTGGCGCAGGCGCACCTTTTCTTCGTTGATGTCGTACTTCTCCAGGTAGAAGATCATTTCCTGCTCCAGACGCTCGGGGTTGGGCTTGGCGGCTAATTCGGCCAGGGCCTTGTCAAACTTTTCGCGCACCGTGGTGATGCGCTCTCCTTCCAGGGCTTCCACCTGGTCGTAGAGCTTGAGGATGCCTTCTACGCGGCCGGTAACGTCTTTATACAGGGCTTTGCCCTCGTTGGCGCGGTAGTCGCAGAGCTGGTCAAGGGCCTGGTCCAGGGCGGCCGATACTTTGGGCCACTCTTCTTCCGTGATGATATCGGCCTTCTTGGAGTCCACTACGTCCGGGAGGCGGAGGATGGCGCCCGCCAGGATGCTGGGATCCACTTCTTTGTCAAGGGCCTTGACGGCGCTTTGCCAGTAAGCGTGGAAGACGTCGGCGTTGATGCTGTGGGCGGTGTCGGAGGCTCCGGCCTCGAAACTGATGTAGAGGTCTATTGTGCCGCGGACCAGCCGGTCGGCCAGGCGTTTGCGCACTTCCAGCTCTTTGTCTTTGGGCAGGAGGGAGCTCTTGAGGTTGATATCGGCGCTTTTGCCGTTGAGGGTTCGGATTTCAAGGGTAAGTTTTCCGGCTTGGAGCTGGGCTTCGGCCTTTCCGTAGCCGGTCATGGATTGAATCATGCTCTAGTCTCTTTTAAAGATATCTCGGGTGTATACTTTGTCTTTTACGTCTTCCAGCTGCTCGTCAAAGCGGTTGGCGATGATGGCGTTGGCCTGGGCCTTGAAGGCCTCCAGGTTGTTTACGACCGGCGAACCGAAGAACGTGCTGCCGTCTTCCAGGGTGGGCTCGTACACAATCACATGGGCGCCCTTGGCCTTGATGCGCTTCATGATGCCCTGGATGGCGCTCTGGCGGAAGTTGTCGGATCCGGACTTCATGGTGAGGCGGTATACGCCCACCGTCACGTCCTTCTCCTGGGCCGTTGCAAAGGTATTGTTGGGACCGTAATAGCTGTAGTAGCCGGCCTTGGAGAGGACCCGGTCTGCTATGTAGTCCTTGCGCGTGCGGTTGGACTCCACGATGGCCTGGATGAGGTTCTCCGGCACATCGTTGTAGTTAGCCAGCAGCTGCTTGGTGTCCTTGGGAAGGCAGTATCCGCCATACCCAAAGCTGGGGTTGTTGTAATGCGTGCCGATACGCGGGTCAAGGCACACGCCCTCGATGATGGCCTTGGTGTCCAGCCCCTTCATCTCCGCATACGTGTCCAGTTCATTGAAATAGCTCACCCGCAGCGCCAGGTACGTATTGGCAAACAGCTTCACGGCCTCCGCCTCGGTGGTTCCCATCATGAGCACCGGAACCTCCGGCTTCAAAGAAGCTTCTTTCAGCAGTGCTGCAAACTTCTGGGCCGCTTCTTGGAGCGTGGGCTCTGTGGAGGCAGAGGAAAATTGGTTTTTCGCAGAACGGTTGTATCCAACAATAATTCTGGACGGATACAGATTGTCGTACAGGGCCTTGCTTTCACGTAAGAACTCAGGGGAGAATAAGAACTTTCCGTTGGGGTATTTCTCTTCCAGGGAATGAGTGTAACCCACCGGCACCGTACTCTTGATCACCATCACCGCCTTCGGATTTACCTCCAGCACCAGTTTGACCACCTCCTCCACATGGGACGTATCAAAGAAATTCTGCTGGGGATCGTAGTTGGTAGGTGTAGCTATCACTACATAATCGGCCCCTTTATAGGCCTCTTTGGCATCCAGGGTTGCGGTGAGGTTGAGCGGCTTCTCCCGGAGAAACTGTTCTATATAGTCGTCTGCGATAGGGGATTCCCGGCGGTTGATTTTGGCTACCTTTTCCGGGACCACGTCCACGGCTACCACCTCGCTCTTCTGGGCTAGGAGGGTGGCCAGGCTCATGCCCACGTATCCGGTTCCTGCAATGGCAATTTTCATAGGCACAAATTTAAGCAAAAAATTGCTAACTTTGAGGAAATGGAAAAGATTCAGATTACCGTGGCTCCCCATGGAGCCGAACTCCGGGGTCTCCGGCGGGGAAACCGGGAGTATATGTGGAACGCCGACAAGGCATTCTGGGGGCGTGTGGCGCCCATTCTGTTCCCGGTGGTGGGTCTCCCGGCCGGGGAAACGCTGCGCATAGGCGGCAAGGCTTTCGAGATGCATCAGCACGGATTCGCGCGGGATGTGGACTTCACCAAAGTGGGGGACGCCTGGGTGTACGAGCAAAAGGAACCCCGGGAGAACTATCCCTATACCTTTATCCTGGAAGCCCGCTATCCCATGACGGAGAAGTCCGTGACATGCTCCTGGACCGTTAAGAACACATCGGCCCGTACCATGCATTTCTCTATCGGTGCCCATCCGGCTTTCCTGATGCCGGATTATAAGGCCGATGACCCCGTGCACGGCTACCTGCAGTGCTTCGATCACCAGGGCTGGGTCGTGGAACCGACGGCTTTCTCCTATCTGGAAGGTGGGCTGCGGGTTCCTTCGGCCCCTACCGTTGTGCCCAACGAGAACGGCCTGATCGTCCTCTCTGCGGATACGTTCAAGGCCGATGCTTTCCTGCTGGAGCGCTCCATCGTCGCTTCGGTGGCGCTGCTGGACAAGGAGAAGAAGGAAGTGCTGCGCGTCAACTGCCCGCAGGCCGAAGCCTATGGCCTCTGGGCCCCGTACAAACCCGGCTGCCCGTTTGTGTGCATCGAGCCCTGGTGCGGAATTGCCGACCGGAAAGGCTTCACGGGAGACATCTCGGAGCGCGACTGCAACCACTCGCTGGCTCCGGGTGAGTCTTATGAATTTGCTTACGAAATTGAGCTTCCGTAGCTTGGTTTATCGGTGGAGTTTACTTATCTTTGTAGATGCGGTTAAGGATGCCCGCAACATTAATTTAACACATTAGCGTATGGCAAAAGAAGCTGAAGGAACTGGAATGAACGCCGCCAAACTCAAGGCACTCCAGGCAACCATTGACAAGATCGAGAAAGACTACGGAAAGGGAACCATCATGAAGCTGGGAGACCAGCCGGAATGGGATTCAACTCAAGTTATTCCCAGCGGTTCCATTTCGTTGGACCACGCTCTGGGCATCGGGGGATACCCCAAAGGCCGTATCATTGAGATTTACGGACCGGAGAGCTCCGGTAAAACTACGCTGGCCATCCACGCCATCGCAGAGGCGCAGAAGACGGGCGGCATCGCTGCTATTATTGATGCAGAGCACGCCTTCGACCGCACCTATGCCAAGTCCCTGGGCGTAGATCTGGACACCCTCCTCATCTCCCAGCCGGACAACGGAGAACAGGCCCTGGAAATTGCAGACAACCTCATCCGTTCCGGTGCCGTGGACATTGTGGTCATTGACTCCGTGGCCGCCCTTACTCCCCGTGCAGAAATCGAGGGAGAAATGGGAGACAACAAGGTGGGTCTGCAGGCCCGTCTCATGAGCCAGGCTCTCCGCAAGCTCACCGCCAACATCTCCAAGACCAATACCTGCTGCATCTTCATCAACCAGCTGCGTGAGAAGATCGGCATCATGTTCGGTAACCCGGAAACCACCACCGGCGGTAACGCCCTTAAGTTCTATGCCTCCGTGCGCCTGGACATCCGCCGCACCACCCAGATCAAGGACGGTGAGGAAGCCCTGGGCAACCACGTCAAGGTAAAGGTGGTCAAGAACAAGATGGCCCCGCCTTTCAAGAAGGCAGAGTTTGACATTGTCTTTGGAGAAGGCATTTCCCGCAGCGGAGAAATCGTGGACCTGGGCGTAGAGCTGGGTATTATCCAGAAGAGCGGCTCCTGGTTCTCCTACAACGATACCAAGCTTGCACAGGGTCGTGAGGCCGTCAAGAAGCTCATGATGGACAACGTAGAACTGGCAGAGGAAATCGAAGCCAAGATCCGCGAAGCCCTCGCTACCGTGCAGGACTAATCCTTTCCATCTCACAAAAGAGCCAGACTTCCTTCCGGAAGCCTGGCTCTTTCTTTTCTGCAATCTTAATCCAAAATCGGCCCATTTCTTAACTAAGATTGTCATCCGAAGCAATCTTAATCCAAAATGAGCCTTTATTTTAACTAAGATTGCAGATGGCTACTCCTTTGGGGCAATATGGCAGCGGGACAGGGCCTGGGCGTGTTCTTCCGAGAGCACGCCGGCTTTGCGTAGGCCCTCCACGGTGCAGGCGTCGGGCGCATTGTGCTGGCGGTAGAGGACGATGCCGTGGGCTTCGGCCTTGGAGATGTGGGGATGGCGGGCCAACTCTTCCTCCGGCAGGGTCCAGAGGGCATACGGCGCCGGCTCCGAGCACGTGATGAGTTCTCTGAGCCCGTCCAGCTTGGCCTGGTCAAAGTGGTAAATCTCCAGCAGCTGCTCCACCGACGAATACCCGCCCAGCCGCTCGCGGTAGCTCACCACTTTGCCGGCAAAGTAAGGGCCGATACCGGGCAGGGCCAGAAGCGCTGCGCTATCGGCCTGGTTGATGTCCAGCAGGGGGAGGTCAATGTAAGGCTCCAGGCGCTTGTAGATGGAATCCGACACCACGAAGCTCTTGGCGAAGTCTGCCGGACGGCGGAAGCGGCCGCCCTTTTTGCGGTAATTGTCAATGGATTGCGCCTGTTTCTGCGAGAACCCCAGCCGCTGGAGGTCCTCCACGCTCACCGTGTTGGGGTTAAAGCGGAAGCTCTCCACCTGCCGGGGCGCCAGCTTCTCCCGCACCGCCACCACCGCCGGATCGTGGTGCGCCTCATGCCGCTCTACAACAGATGGCCGATCGGGGTCGGCCATGACGGTGCTTTCGGCCCCCTCCGTCATTCCCGGCTTGACCGGGAATCTCTCGTAGATGTAAACCGTATCCGGATGGTCCCGGTTGGCGGCTATGCTGAGGACGGCGGCCTTGTGCATGAACAGGGCTACCTCATAACCGATAATCAGAAATAGCAGGGCAATGGCTCCGGCAACGAAACTGCTAGTCGGTGTCTGTTTCTTCTTCCCCTCCATCGTAACGCCTCTTCTTAGCGGGTTTCGCCGGATGGGCCCCGGCTACAACTAGTACGATTTCGCCTTTGGGTTCGTGGGCGCGGAACCAGTCCGCTACCTCTTCCAAAGTGCCTCTGCGATGCTCTTCGTGAACTTTTGAGATTTCACGGGCTACGGAGCAGAGACGGTCCGGGCCAAAGAATTGGGCCATTTGTTCGAGGGTTTTTACAAGCCGATAGGGAGACTCGTAAAACACCATGGTTCGGGGTTCGGTGGAGAGTTCCTGCAACAGCGTCTGCCGGCCTTTTTTCTGGGGCAGGAAGCCTTCAAAGGCGAATTTGTCGCACGGAAGGCCGCTGGAAACGATGGCCGGAATGCAAGCGGTGGCGCCAGGAAGCGTCTGAACCTCAATGCCTTCCTGGGCACAGGCCCGGGCCAGCAGGAAGCCCGGGTCCGAGATGCCGGGGGTGCCGGCGTCGGAAATGAGCGCCACGTTAAGGCCGGAAAGGATCCGCTCCTTCACCAGCTCCACCGTCTGGTGCTCATTATATTTATGGTGGCTCTGTAAGGGCCGATGGATGTCGTAATGTTTAAGAAGGACGGAGCTGGTACGGGTATCCTCGGCCAGGATGAGGTCTGCCTCCTTGAGGACCTCCACGGCACGGAAGGTCATATCCTGGAGGTTGCCCACCGGCGTGGGGACGATATAAAGGATACCCGCCACTATCCCAGCTTTTTACGGACGCTCATCATGAAGTGATAGACCACGTCGCTTTTGAGGTTCCAGTGGGGGAACTTCTCTCGGATGTAAGCAACAGCCTCGTCCAGGCTGGACATGGCGTTGAGCTCTGCGATGGTTTGGTCATACAGGGCAAAGTCTTCTTTGAACAGCGTTCCGATGAACAGAGCTCTATCCAGCAGGCTGATGCCGCTGCGGATGTTCTTGACCGGGATGCCGGGCTTGTCCGTGCGCCACGGCAGATGCGCGGTGTCGTCCTCCGCCTTGGGGGCAGCAGCCGGTTCGGGGGCCGCTACCGGTTCCGGTTCAGGCTCGGGAGCCACAACCGGTTCAGGTTCCGGTGCTAAAACCGGCTCCGGCTCGATGACGGGCTCCGGCTCAACCACCGGTTCGGGTTCGGGCTGAACCTCGTCATGCCCGACCTGTTCGGGCATCTCTGCCACTCCGATCTGGATGTCGGTGAAATCGACCTCCTCCTCATCGGCCTGTACTGGGACGACCTGGAGAGCGGCTATTTTCTCTTCCAGGGCGGCTATCTGCTCCTTGAGACCGGCAATCTGCTCCTGGAAAACTTTTAGCAATTCATTTTGGCTTTTTTCCATAAATGACTATATTTGTAGCCGAAGACAAAGATACGGAAATGTTTTTGGAAAATTCAAAAAAATCCGGCTGTATTGAGGTAATTTGCGGATCTATGTTCTCCGGCAAAACGGAAGAACTCATCAGAAGACTTAAGAGGGCCCAGTTTGCCAAGCAGAAGATTGCCACTTTCAAGCCCACGGTGGACAAGCGCTATTCAGATTTGGACGTAGTCTCCCACGACTCCCACAGCATTTCCTGCACGCCCATCAAGACGCCCTCCCGTATGCTCCAGATAGAGCCGGACGTAGAGGTAGTGGGCATTGATGAGGCCCAGTTCTTTGACGAGAGCATCATTGGCGTATGCCAGGAGCTGGCCAACCGCGGCATCCGCGTGATCATAGCCGGCCTGGATACAGACTATATGGGTAAGCCCTTCGGCCCCATGCCCGGCCTCATGGCCATTGCAGAGGATGTCCAGAAGGTCCATGCCATCTGCGTACGCTGCGGCTCGCTGGCCAACCATTCCCACCGCCTGTCGGCTTCTAAGAAGCTGGTGGTCCTGGGAGAAAAAGACACATATGAACCCCTCTGCCGGGAGTGCTACCAGAAAGCACTGGCAGAAGATAACGAATAACACTAATTAAATCTATAAGCCATGAAAAAAGTCAGCTTAATGATGGCCGCTATTGCCCTGGTGGGCATGGCCGCCTGTCAGAAGATCGAGACTCCCGAAGCCCAGCAGGAGGAGCCCGAGGTGATTCAGACCCAGGAGCCCCAGCAGGAAATCGTTCAAGAGCCTGCTGCAACGGAGCCTTCTATAGAAACGGCTGCCGCCGTCCTCAACGAAGTGGCCGAAAAGGAAGAAGTCAAGCTCTTCATCAAGAACCTCATGTTCATGATCAGAGAAGGAAAGGACGCCCGTCATTTCGAATTTGGCGTATCCCTTGTGGGTGATGATCAGGAATACTCCTATGTCTCCGGTTCCCTGGGACTCGTTGTAGGAGACCTCCATCCCGTTGCCATTGACGTAGACCTCCTGTTTGCGAATATGATTTCCGTGGTTGGCCAGGTAGATCTGGTTCAGATTTCCCATAAATACGCCCGGGCCGCCCTCGCCATTGACAACTTCACCTGCGAGTTCTATCTCAAAGAAGCTTCCAAGGGCCTTGACCTTATCATTTGGGATAAGTACAAGATCGCCTTCTTCCGCGGAGTGGACGAGGAAACCGGCAAGCGCACCATGGACCTGTACATGTACGACCCCGCCCATCCGGAGTACGCCCCTATCCCCCTCGGCGGCCTGTTTAAGTCCCTCGTCGTGGGTTAATCCCCGCACTTAGACCTTAAAAACCTCAACCTCGATCATAAGGTTGAGGTTTTTTTTGCATCAAAAGCCATAAGAAAAGTAAAAAAACAACGATAAATCATCTGAAACAACACTTTCTTTTTTACGATTCTTGGAATAGAGTATGGCGAAATGTATGTTTGTAGCAAAAAACTATGAACAGAACGGAACGTGAAATATACAAGAGATACCCATGTGGCGATTACCATCTTTGCCTGGATCGAATAGAGGGACGATGGCTTTTTAACTCTCCACAAGATTACCGACTGGGGATGGCATCTATCGCATTAGCACATCTTAAGTTTGACATTAAAGTATATGCTTTTGAGCTCATGCCTAATCACATCCACATCATCCTGTCTGGAACGGGAGATCAATGCGTGCGCTCTTTCTCTTTAATCAAACGCCGTCTCTCTGAACAGTTGCTTAAAACCGCTCGTCCCGCCCTGCCGCGTGATTATGGATTTAAACTCATACCCATTCCCGACAAAGATGCTCTGAGGACGCAGATTCTCTACACTGTGCGAAATCCCTATGAGAAGAATTACTGCGTTCCCGGAGGGCATATGTGGGGGTCCGGATATCTATATTTTAATGAACTGGCTCAGTATTTTGCCGGAGAACAGGTTTCCAAGATGCGTTCTTCCGAAGTGAAAAGAATAACGGGGTCAAACGAGTTATGGCCACCCCAGTGGGTAATCCACCCTTATCTTGGTCCGCTTCCTCAAAATTACATTGCCGTGAATGAGGTTGAGAATCTTTTTTCCTCTGTAAAAGAGTATTTGACACGTCTTGTCAAAGAATACGAAACTGTGGTAAAGATAGCTAAGACCTTGGGAGAAGATGTGGATTTTTCAGAGGCCGAAGTCCGTGATATTGTGAACACAGAGTTGAGAACATCCTATCCAGGCCGCTTGTTCAAAAACATCTCGCAAGAAGAAAAATGCCGTGTGGCGGTGCGACTGAACGAAATGATGGGCCTCACTACAACTCAACTGGCCAAAGCGCTTTACATGTCCGATCTTGCCATTTCTCAAGCCATTCACTCTAAGGATTATGGCATCAAATCTAGCCATCTGCAATCTTAGTTAAAATAAAGGCTCATTTTGGATTAAGATTGCTTCGGATGACAATCTTAGTTAAGAAATGGGCCGATTTTGGATTAAGATTGCAGGGAGGGGGTGGGGCGGTTGATAATTCTATACAAAATATGTAATTTTGTGGGTATGAAAGAGCGGTTGTTAGGTAAAACCCCGGAAGAATTGTCCGTTATTGCCAAAGAACATGGCTTGCCTGCGTTTGCGGGGAAGCAGATGGCGCAGTGGCTGTACCAGAAGCGGGTGAGGAGCATTGATGAGATGACCAACCTGTCCAAGGCCGGCCGTGAGGCCCTGGGAGAGCACTACGAGGTGGGCTATGTGGCCCCCGTGGACGTGCAGACTTCCAAGGACGGAACCAGGAAATATTTATTTCCGGTGAGATGCCCGGTCGGAGCCAGGCATGACGAAGAGTCCTGCATCGAGGCGGTGATGATTCCGGACGATGACCGCAAGACGCTGTGCGTGAGTTCGCAGGCGGGTTGCAAGATGGGCTGCAAGTTCTGCATGACGGGACGGCAGGGTTTCCATGGCAACCTGAGCGCTGCGGATATCCTGAACCAGTACTTTGCCATTGATGAGGCCGGCGAGCTTACCAATACCGTGTTCATGGGAATGGGCGAGCCGCTGGACAACTGGGACAACGTGAAGCGGGTAATTGAGATCCTGACCGCCCCCTGGGGCCTGGCCTGGAGCCCCAAGCGCATTACGCTGAGCACCATTGGCGTGCTGCCCAAACTCAAGCAATTCCTGGACGAGAGCAAGTGCCACCTGGCCGTGAGTCTGCACAATCCCTTCCCGGAAGAAAGGGCCGAGATGATGCCCGTCCAAAAGGCCTGGTCCATCACGGAAGTGGTGCGGCTCATCAAACAGTACGACTTCACGGGCCAGCGGCGCGTGAGCTTTGAATATACGGTCTTTGAAGGCTGGAACAATACCCCTAAACATGCAGACGAACTTCTGAGACTGCTCAAGAACCTGGAGTGCCGGGTCAACCTGATCCGCTTCCACAAAATCCCCGATTTCCCCTACGGAACGGCTCCCGACCCTGTGATGGAAGCCTTCCGCGACAGACTTAACGCCGGTGGCCTCACCGCTACCATCCGCGCTTCCCGCGGAGAAGATATTTTCGCCGCCTGCGGCCTCTTAGCAGGAAAACACAAAGAAAAATGAAAAACTTAATTGCTGCTCTGTTGCTGTTGTTGCCTGTGGCTGCTTTTGCCCAGCAGGAAGAGGTGTACTCTTCCTTCGGCCTGGATGCCAAGGATGCCAAGGCTGTCCGTGAGATCCGTTATAAGATGTCCCAGATCCGGAAGACGCGTCCTACGGTGGCGCTGGTCCTTTCCGGCGGCGGTGCCAAGGGTGCCGCTACCGTGGGCGTTCTCAAGTACCTGGAACAATATGACCTTCCGGTGGACATGGTGGTGGGGACCAGTATCGGCGGCCTGCTGGGCTCTTTGTACGCCCTGGGTTACGATGCCGAGTACCTGGAAGACCTGATCCGCCATATAGACTGGGACATGGCCCTGAGCGACAAGGTGGACAAGCAGTTCATCCCGTATTCCCGCCGGCGCTACAAGGAGAAGTACATGCTCTCCTTCCCGTTCTATTACAGCCAGGCCGACTATAAGCAGTACCTGGCCGGCGATGCCCCCTTTGCCGAGGGCCGCAACCGCGAGCTGGACCTGGGCGCCAAGTCCAAGAAGAGAAAGTACTCTTTTGACGATTTGGCCAAAGAGAACCTGATGGGCAGTCTGCCGTCGGGCTTTGTCTTCGGCCAGAATGTGAATCAGATCATTACCAGCCGTACGGTGGGGTACAGCGACTCCACGGACTTCTTCAAATTTCCCATTCCCTTTGCCTGCGTAGCTACGGACATGGCTTCCGGTAAGGCCAAGGTCTGGCACTCCGGATCCATCAACCTGGCCATGCGCTCCACCATGAGCATTCCCGGCCTCTTTGCCCCGGTGCGTACGGACGGCATGGTGCTGGCCGACGGAGGCATGCGCAACAACTTCCCGGTGAACATAGCCCGTGAGATGGGGGCCGATATCGTGATTGGCATCGACCTTTCCCAGGCCTCCCTGCAGGCCAACGAAATCCAGAACCTGGCCGATATCCTGGCTGCTGGCATGGATCTCCTCTCCAACGACGTATTTGACCGCAACTTGCAGGAAGTGGATTTGTACATCCATCCCAATCTGGACGGCTATAACATGCTCAGCTTCAACGCAGTGGCGGTGGATACCATGTGTATCAGAGGCTACAAGGCCGCCGAGGCCATGGCTCCTCAGCTCCAGGCCCTCAAGAAGCGTCTGGGCAGTGCCGGCCGCAAGCTCAATGCCAAGCCGGCCGTGGACATTGGCCAGCGGGATGTGCTCATTGATGAGGTGATTGTAGACGGCGTCCCCTTCAAGGAAGGAGAGATGATCCGGGAGAAGATGCACGTGAAGGCCGGCATGCGCGCCAGCAAGTGGATGATTGAGAAGGACGTGGCCACCATCTTTGGAAAGGGCGCCTACGACTATGTGAACTATGAGCTGCGCGGTACGGACGAGCCGTACAAGCTGCGCATCTACTGCAAGCGCGGTCCCATGCACCAGATCGGTTTCAGTGCCCGCATGGATACGCAGGACCTGGTATCGCTGCTGCTCAACGTGGGCCTGAACACCCGCGCCATGAGCGGCCACTCGCTGGACCTGACGGCCCGCATCAACACCAACCCTTATCTGGATATACTGTACGCCTATAATGCGCCGCACTTTACCACGTTCAACGTCCGGTCCCATATCCGTTACACGGACCGCCTGAACATGTACAACACCTCGGAGCGATTCAACTCTTCGTTCCTCATCGCTACCCAGGAGCTGTTCCTGTCCAACCTGCATCTGTCCATGATGGACGTGAACCTGGGTATCCGCAACCAGTACTTCCGCCTGTTTGATATCTTATCGGCCAAGGGTACCGGAGACTACAGCGTGTCGCAGAAGATGGACTATCCCAGCGCCTTCCTGAGCGCCCGCCTGGAGACCATGGACAACAGCTATTTTCCCACCAAGGGTGTCTCCTTCGGCCTGGGTGCCGATGCCATCTGGAGGGTCTTTGAGCAGGACGCCCCTTCCAAGTGGATCGCTTCCTTCTCGGCCGATGGTAAGTTCCCCGTGAGTTTCGGCCGCTTTACCATGATCCCGAGCTTTGCGCTGCGCTTTGTCTTCGGCCCGGATATTCCGCTGATGTATTCCAATATTATTGGCGGCGATATTGCCGGCCGATACATTGACCAGCAGATTCCGTTCATGGGCTTCAACGACGTGGCCCTGTGCCAGGACCATCTGGGACTGACGCGCATGGAACTCCGCTACGAGATTGCCAACAACCACTATCTCTCGGGCATTGGCAACGTGTCCCTGGACTGCGACAGCCTGGGTGCCATCGGGGAGGGCCGCCTGCTCTGGGGCGTGGGTGCCGGCTACGGCTGGAATACCATCGTGGGCCCGCTTAAGGCACAGGTGTTCTGGTCTTCCCTCACCAAGAAGGTGGGTGCTTACCTGTCGTTCGGTTACAGCTTCTAGTATGGACGCCGCCCGCTGCCTGAGTCGCCTGCAAAAGCTCTGTTCCAAGGCAGAGTATTGCAAGGCCGATGTCTACCGCAAGGCCCTCAAGGACCTGGAGGGAGACGAGGAAGCCGCCGCCAAGGTGGTTGAGGCATTGCAGGCCGATAAGTACATAGACGACGCGCGCTACGCCGCTGCCTATGCGCGGGAGAAGGCGACGCTCCAGGGCTGGGGCCCCGTGAAAATCCGCTTCCAGCTGCGCGGGAAGGGCGTCTCCGACGAGGTGATAGCCGCCGCTCTGGAAGAGATTGAGCCGGAGAAGGCGGAGTCCCGCCTGGCCAAGCTCCTGGAGGCCAAGGCCAAGACGCTAAAAGGCGACCCTCAGGGTCGCCTCAAGCTCATCAAGTTTGCCCTCTCAAGGGGCTATGACTATGATGTAGTTAAAAAAATGGTACAGCCGTAAGCCGCTTTCTGTTTTTAAATCTGTCATTTATCTTCGCAACCTACCCCCCGGCATCGGACGGGCCGCCCTCATCTGCCGGTATATTTGGTCTTGCAGGCCCGGACAACGTACCCGCTGTATGTCGCCATACAACGTCGTGAGCTCTTACCTCGCGTTTTCACCCTTACCTTTCGGCGGTTGTTCTCTGTTACGTTGCCTAAAGATTACTCCCTACTGTGCTTTCCACAGGCGGGTGCCCTTTCCTGTGCGGACTTTCCTCAGCTTTCGCCGCGACAGATCGCTGTACCAGTAGTTCTTATTTAATCCGCTTCTGGATGGCGGCGGTTTCCTTCTCGTAACCGGGCTTCTCCAGGAGAGCGAACATGTTCTTCTTGTAGGCCTCTACACCGGGCTGGTTGAACGGATTCACCCCCAGGACGTAGGCGCTGATGCCGCAGGCGAACTCGAAGAAGTAGAGCAGGCCGCCGATATTGAAGGCGTCTACCTTCTCCATGGTCACGGCCATCTGGGGCACGCCACCGTCGATGTGAGCCAGCTGGGTTCCCAGTTCGGCCATGTGGTTGCAGTACTCCACGTGCTTACCGGCCAGGAAGTTGAGCTGGTCCAGGTTCTGGTCGTCGGACTCAACGACTACGCTGCGCTGGGCGTTCTCTACGTGGAGAACGGTCTCAAACATGCAGCGGGTGCCTTCCTGGATGAACTGACCCATGGAGTGCAGGTCTGCGGTGTTGTTGACGCTGGCGGGGAAGATACCCTTGCCGTCCTTGCCCTCGGACTCTCCGTAGAGCTGCTTCCACCATTCGGCCACATAGGTGAGCTTGGGGTTGTAGTTCACCAGGATCTCGGTGGTCTTGCCCAGCTCCGTGTTGAGGCAGTTACGCATGGCGGCGTAGATGATGGCGGGGTTCTTCTCGCTCTTGATCTCCAGGCCCTTGGCGGCATCCAGAGCGCCTTCTACCAGGGCGTTGATATCAAAGCCGGCCACGCAGATGGGCAGCAGGCCCACGGGGGTGAGCACGGAGAATCGGCCACCGACATTGTCCGGAACCACAAAGCTTACGTAGTTCTCCTGGGTGGACAGGGTCTTGAGGGCGCCCTTCTTGGCGTCGGTGATGGCTACAATACGATCGGCGGCTTCTTCCTTGCCGTAGTGGGTCTCCAGGTACTGCTTCACAATACGGAAGGCCACGGCGGGCTCGGTGGTGGTGCCGCTCTTGGAGATGACGATGCAGGCTACGTTGCGCTCGGCGGCCAGGTCCATGAGTTCGGCCAGGTATTCCTCGGAGAGGTTGTTGCCGGCGAAGACCACCTCGGGGGCGTCCTTACGCTTGAGCTGCTTGGCGAAGTTGTGGCTCAGGGCCTCCATCACGCACTTGGCGCCCAGATAGGAACCGCCGATACCAATGGCAATCACCAGATCCACACCCTTCTTCATCCACTTGTCGCGGATGGCTTCGTAGTTGTGGATCTCACGCTCGGTGATCTGGCGGGGGAGTTTCTTCCAACCCAGGAAATCATTACCGGCGCCGGTCTCGTTCTTAAGCACATCGAAGGCATCGAAAGCCTTGTTCACATACTCCTGATACTTGGCGGAATCCACAAATGATTCGCAACCATTAACGTCTACTTTGATCATAATATTGCGTTTTTAATTATTATCGTATTGATTAAAGCGTACAAAGGTACACATTTCTGCGGAATAATCCCTATCTTTGAGGTGTTATGAGACCCTCTTTTTTGCTTTTGGGACTTCTGGCAGCCTGCACCCAGGTGCCGGTTCCCACTATGGTAGATCTTCCGGACTTCAAGATGAGCGCCACGGAAATCACCAACGCCCAGTACGAGGCCTTTGACCCGTCCCACAAGTCCCTGCGGGGCTTTAAGGGTTTTTCACAGGCCGATGACGAGGCGGTGGTGATGGTTTCGTGGGAGGAAGCATCGGCCTACTGTGAATGGCTCTCCCGCAAGACCGGCCGGAGCTTCCGCCTGCCCACCGAGGTCGAATGGGAATATGCCTGCCGGGCGGGCAGCACCACGCCCTACAACACCGGGGAAGCTTTCCCGGAGAGCCAGTGGAAGGTGCAGAAGAACACCCGCGACAAGGAGCCTGTCTCGCTGCAAGTGGCTCAGTTTGCCCCCAATGCCTGGGGCTTGTACGACATGCACGGCAACGTGGAGGAGTGGTGCCAGGACCTGGTGGACGGCCAGTACCGTGCCGTCCGCGGCGGCAGCCACAACACGCCCGTGGAGTTCTTAAGGGCCGATTACCGCTGCGCCTCCATCCCGCAGGACCGTTCCGTGCTCCTGGGCTTCCGCATTGTGGAGGCCGAGCCGGGTGTAAAAGTGGCCTGGAACGCACACGAAACGGTGAATTTTGCAGAGCCCATCCCTTATGTGATCGCTCCGGTGGATGGAACTCCGTTCTATTCGCACAACCACCAGCCGGCGGTGACGTGGCTGCCGGGCGGCGGCCTGCTGGCCATCTGGTTCTCTACGGACGCCGAGGCCGGCCGGGAGATGGTGGTGCTGCAAAGCAAGTTTGACGGCAAGGACTGGACGCCCGCCACGCTCTTTTGCAAAGTGCCGGGCCGCAACATGACCGGCAGCGCGCTGCTTACCCTGGAGAATGGGGAGATCCTGCATTTCCAGGGAGTGGGGGACGCCGGCGAGTGGAAAGACCTGGCCCTGGCCATGCGGCGTTTATCGGCCGATGGCTGGAGTCCGCTCCAATATATTGAGCCCGAGCACGAGGTGCGGCACCAGGTGATTGCAGGGCCCATCGTGACGCGGGACGGCCGCATCCTCCTGTGCTGCGACGCCGGTCCGGACGGCGAAGCCGGTACGGCCCTGCATGTCTCCGCGGACGGTGGAAAGACCTGGAAAGATACCGGCAGCACCATCAAGGGCATCCATGCCGGCATCGTGGAGCTGAAGGACGGCCGGCTCATGGCCTTCGGCCGAGGCAATGCCATCGACGGCAAGATGCCCTGCAGCATTTCGGCCGATGGCGGAGCCACCTGGACGTACAGTGCTACGGAGTTCCCGCCCATCGGCAGCGGACAGCGGCTGGTCCTGAAACGGCTGCTGGAAGGACCGCTGATGCTGTGTTCCTTCGGCCCGAATGGCCTGTTTGTTGCTCTTAGCTATGACGATGGCGCCTCCTGGCCGGTGCAGAAGCTTCTCACCGACGGGAAGGAGCGGGTCTTGGATGGCGGTGCCTGGACGGGGACGTTTACCCTGGACGCCACGCACGCCGAGCCCAAGGGCTACCTGGCCTGCACCCAGAGTCCGGACGGCCAGATCCATCTTCTGAGCAGCCGGGTGCATTATAGATTCAATCTGGCTTGGTTGGAAGGGAAATAAATATTAACTTTGCAATCCTATGAGAAAGCGTTTAGGTGTTATTTTGGTAGTGATTCTGCTCTGCGCCTGTTCCCAGGCACAGGTCAAGAACTACAAATTCAAGGTGGTGAAGGACTATCCCCACGACATGGCGGCCTATACCCAGGGCCTGTTTTTCCATGGCGGTACCCTGTATGAGACCACGGGCCAGTATGGAACCAGCTCCATCCGTACCGTAGACCTCAAGACCGGCAAGCCCATCCAGAACAAGAAGCTCAGCTCCAAGTATTTTGCAGAGGGCTCCGTGATCATGGGAGACTATCTGTACATCCTCACCTGGACCAACAAGGTGGCCTTTGTGTACGATGCCAAAACCTTGGAGTACAAGAAGACCATCAGCTATCCCCGCGAGGGATGGGGGCTCACCACGGACGGCAAGCAGCTCATTGCCAGTGACGGAAGTGCCAACCTGTACTTCATGGACGAGAAGTTTGGCCTTAACCGCAAGCTGCAGGTTACCATGAATGGCCGTCCCCTGAAAAACCTGAACGAACTCGAATGGATTAACGGAAAGATCTGGGCCAATGTGTATCTCACAGATACCATTGTCATCATCAATCCTTCCAATGGTAAGGTAGAAGGCTCCCTGGACTGCACCGGGCTCCTCCCGGACGAGCTCTGGACCTCCGCCACCGATGTGCTCAACGGCATAGCCGTAGACGCCGATGGCAAGATCTACGTTACCGGAAAGAATTGGCCTAAACTCTATCAGATAGAGCTTTTAAAATAAAATATTAGGGGTATCCGGAAACTCCGGATTGAGAATAGACCCTCATAACTTGATACGGTTGATACCGTCGTAAGGAAAAAATGAAGAAAACTTTCTTGTTTTCAGCACTGAGTGTGCTGTGTCTCTGCGCACAGGCGCAGGAGAAGACGGAGCGTCTGGACTCCGTGATTGTGTCGGCCAGTCGTGCCGGAAAAAACACGCCCGTAACTTATGAGAATGTAGGAAAAGACGCCCTGGAGCGTTCTAATCCTATGAATTCGCTACCCCAGGCGCTGGGACTGCTGCCGTCGGTGGTGACCACCGGCGAGGGCGGCACGGGCCTGGGAAATACGGCCATGACCATCCGCGGGTCCAAGGGCTCGCAGATCAACGTGACGCTCAACGGCATCACGCTCAACGACGCCGAGAGCCAGGAGGTCTTCTGGCTCAACATCCCGTCGCTGGCCGCCCTGCTTTCCAGCGTGCAGGTACAGCGGGGACTGGGGACATCGGCCTCCGGATCCGGTGCCTTTGGCGCCAGCATCAACATGAATACGGCTTTTGTGACGCCGCAGCCTTGGGCCGATGTGAGCTTCAGTGCCGGCTCCTACAATACGTTCATCACTACGCTGGCGGCTTCTACCGGTCGCACCCGGAAGGGGTTCTATGCATCGGCCGCTTTCTCCCAGAATAGCACCGACGGGTACATCCGCAACGCTTTTGTGCAGTCGCAGAGCGCTTTTGCCGTGCTGGGTTGGCTGGGCCGAAGGAACTCTCTCCGCCTGACGTACCTGATGGGCCGGCAGCGCAGCGGCATCACCTGGGACGGTATTGACCTGGAACAGTACGCCAAGGACCGCACCTACAACGGGGCGGGGGAGTACTACGACGAGCTGGGCAATGTCTATTACTATAACAACCAGACGGATAACTACGCCCAGCACCACGTCCAGCTGCAGTATACGCACGCCTTCACGGATGCGCTTACGCTGTCTGCCACGGCCAATTACACCCGGGGCGATGGCTACGACGAATATTATAAGGTAAACAAGAAGCTCAAGAACTACGGCCTGCCCACCGACCAGGGCGTGTCCCGCAGCGATATGACTTACCAGAAGAAGATGGACAACGACCTCTGGACGGTGCAGTCTACGCTGCGGTATCGCATGGACCGGCTCACCGTGAACGGCGGCGTCAATCTCTCGCACTACTACGGCGGTCACTGGGGCGAGATCCTTTGGGTGAAGGCGCTGCAGGGGGATTATCCCAAGGATAACTGGTACGATAACATCGGCCTGAAACAGGAGGCGAGTGCTTTTGCGCGGGTCGAATGGAATGCCCTGGAATGGCTCACGGCCTATGCAGACCTGCAGTACCGCGCCATCCGCTATCGGATGGAGGGCCCCGACGATGACTGGCGGGAGTATGGAGCCGTGCCGGAAGATGTGATGGACTATCACCAGGTGTGGCGTTTCTTCAATCCGCGTGCAGGTTTGACGGCGGCTTTTGGTGCCCATAAGATCTATGCTTCGGCCGCTATCGGCCATCGCGAGCCCGGCCGTTCCGACATCAAGGAGAACATCAAGGGCGAAGGCACGCCCATCAAGCCCGAGGCCATGCTGGACCTGGAGCTGGGCTACCGGTATGAGGGGCCGCGCTTCCAGGCATCGGCCAATCTGTATGCCATGGAATACAAGGACATGCTCCTGGAAACGGGCAAGCTGTCCACCGCCGGCTACGCCATCAAGGAGAATGTCTCCCGGGCCTGGCGCCGGGGTGTGGAGCTGGAAGCCGCCTGGCAGCCGCTCCGCTGGATGAGGGCCGATGCCAACCTCACCCTCTCCATGAACCAGATCGCAGACTACACCTCCTACGTCCCTTACGACGACTACTCCGGCACCGTGCCTATCCACTACGGAAAGACCACGATGCTTATGTCGCCTTCCACGATCGGGATGATGCAGCTTATCTTCACGCCGCTGGCGGGTTTGTCGCTCTCTGTTGACGGAAAGTATGTGGGCAAGCAGTATCTGGACAACTCCATGCGGGAAGAAATGGCCGTTCCGGAGTATTTTGTCATGAATGCGAATGTGCAGAAATCGTTTCGTCTGGGCCCTGGCAGGCTGCGTGTGGGACTCTACGTGCATAACCTCCTGAACCACATGTATTATGCCACTGGATGGCGCTGGGACGCCATTTCCAAGGCCGATGGTACCCTGTATTCCGGGGTGGGTGTCTACCCTCAGGCGCCTAGAAACTACATGCTAAAAATATCATTTACTTTTTAAAAAAATTTATTTACTAAAAATTTGTTTAAAAAATTTTGTAAGAATAAATTTTTGTAGTACCTTTGCATTAGGAAAACGGGTGTAAACTCCTTTTCCAAGACGAAACGCTTTTTCTAACCAACTAATTAACCTTCTTCTTAAAGGTAAGAATACACTACTAACTAACCAAAACAACCCCGCAGTGATGCGGGGTTGTTTTGTTATTGGAGTGTTACTTCTGGAGGTACTTGAGGGCGAGGCCGCCGGCGGAGGTTTCCTTGTAGAGGGAGGGAAGGTCATGGCCGGTTTGCTTCATGACCTCTACCACGTGGTCGAAGGAGATGCGGTGACGGCCGTCGGAGAAGGTGGAGTAGATGTTGGAGTCCAGGGCGCGGGTGGCGGCGAAGGCGTTGCGCTCGATGCAGGGGATCTGGACCAGGCCGCAGACGGGGTCGCAGGTCATGCCCAGGTGGTGTTCGAGGCCCATTTCGGCCGCGTATTCCAGCTGGTAGGGGCTGCCGCCGAAGAGCTGGCAGGCTGCGGCGGAGGCCATGGCGCAGGCTACGCCCACTTCTCCCTGACAGCCGACTTCGGCCCCGGAGATGGAGGCGTTCTGCTTGACCACGTTGCCGATGATGCCGGCGGTGGCCAGGGCCCGGAGAATCTTGGTGTCCGAGAAGGCGTGGCTGTTGGCCAGGTGGTAGAGCACGCCGGGAAGGACGCCGGAGGAACCGCAGGTGGGGGCGGTGACGATGGTGCCGCCGGAGGCGTTCTCTTCGCTCACGGCCAGGGCGTAGGCGAAGACTAGTCCGCGGGAGCGGAGGTTGGGCTGGTAGCCCAGGGCCTTGATGTGGTACTTGCTGGCCTTGCGGGCGAGGTTGAGGGGTCCGGGCAATCGGCCTTCGTTGTTGAGGCCGCGGACGACGGAGGCTTTCATGGCCTCCCAGATGCCCTGGAGATAGTCCCAGATCTCGGGTCCTTCGCAGATCTCTACGTATTCCCAGATGCTGCGGCCGTTGGCGTCGCACCAGTTGATGATGTCGGTGAGGGTATTGAGTTCGTACACTTCTCCGGACTTGCTCATCTCTTTGCCGGGGCCTTCGGAGAGGGCGCCGCCGCCGATGGAGAAGACGGTCCACTCTTCCTCCAGGGTATCATCGGCCTTGAAAGCCTTGAAGAGCATGCCGTTGGGGTGGTATTCCAGGAAGCGGGAGGGCTCCCAGTTGATTTTTACCGGGCCGATGGGCTCCAGGGCTTCCAGGATGGCGACGTCCGTCATGTGCCCCTTGCCGGTGGCGGCCAGGGAGCCGTAGAGGGTGACCTCGAAACGGGCGGCATCGGGGTGACGCTCGGCAAAAATGCGGGCGGCATTGTGGGGTCCCATGGTGTGGGAAGAGGACGGGCCCTTTCCTATTTTATAGAGTTCACGAAGAGAATACATAGGGTATGCAATTGCGGGCGCAAAGATAAGGATTATTTTTCGTATTTTTGCAGTCTTAACTTGCGTTAGTATGCTTAGAATCGATATCATCAGCGTGGTGCCTGAACTGTTGGAGAGTCCCCTCAGTTATTCCATCCCGGCCCGGGCCGTCAAGAAAGGCCTGGCAGAGATCCACATCCACGATTTGCGGAAGTACGGACTGGGTTCCCGCCAGACGGTGGACGACTATTCCTACGGCGGAGACGCCGGCATGGTGATGATGGTGGAACCGGTGTACAATTGTATCAAGGATTTGCAGGCCGAAAGGCACTACGACGAGGTGATCTACATGGCCCCGGACGGAGAGATCCTGACCCAGGGCATAGCCAACGAGCTCAGCCTCAAGGAGAATATTATCATCCTCTGCGGCCACTACAAGGGCATTGACGAGCGCATCCGCGAGCACCTGGTGACCCGGGAGATTTCCGTGGGAGACTTTGTGGTGAGCGGGGGAGAGATCCCGGCGGCGTTGCTGGCCGACAGCATCATCCGCCTGGTGCCGGGCGTGCTGACCGATGAAACATCGGCCCTGAGTGACTCTTTCCAGGATGGTCTGGTATCTCCTCCGGTGTATACCCGTCCGGCCGAATTCAACGGCTGGAAGGTGCCTGACGTGCTTCTGTGCGGCAATCCCAAGATTATCCAGGCCTGGCAGGACGAGCAGGCCCTGGCCCGTACCAAAGAGCGTCGGCCCGGCTTGTTGGAAAAGTAAGAGAATATTTTTACATTTGTAAGCTAATATAAATTTTAATACTATGAGTGAAGAAATTAAGCCTGTGGTGGAAGAAACCGCAGATGTAGCAAAACAGGAACAGGAAACCCCCATCGTGGAAGCCGTCAAGGAAGAAGTGAAGGACGTAGTGGAAGAGGTCAAGGAAACCGTCGTGAACTACGGCGAGAAGACCCTGGCAGAGCTGGCAGACCTGTTTCAGGAATTAAGTGTAAGCGTAGACCGCATGAAGCGGTCCAAGGAGGCCGAAGCCATCAAATCGGCCTTCTATAAGCGCCTTTCCAGAGAAAAGGCCGAGGCTGGCGAAGACGCCGCCGTGGAAGAACCGGACGAGACAACCGTAGAGGAGGCCACCGTTCCCATGCAGAGCGGTCCCGTGAGCCCCTTCGCCGCCATCGAGGCCGGCTTCAAGTCCATCTACATGGCCTACAAGAAAGAGCGCGCCGAATATAATAAGGAGCAGGATGCCCAGCGCGAGGAGAACCTCCAGAAGAAGCAGGCCATCATCGAAGAGCTCAAGGCCCTGGTGGAAGAGCCCGGCGATATGAAGGACGCTTTCCCCAAGTTCCGCGAGATCCAGAACCGCTGGCGTGAGACCGGCCCCGTTCCCCAGCAGAACTTCCGTGACATCAACGATACCTATCAGCTGCATGTGACCAAGTTCTACGACCTGGTGGACATCAACCGCGAACTCCGTGACCTGGACTTCAAGAAGAACCTCGAGGCCAAGACCGCTTTCTGTGAGCAGGCCGAGGCCCTGGCCCAGGACGAGGACGTGGTAGAATCCTTCAAGGAACTCCAGAAGCTCCACGAGCAGTGGAAAGACCTGGGCCCCGTAGCCAAGGAATTTAGAGACGAGATTTGGGAGCGTTTCCGCGCTGCCACTTCCGTGATCAACAAGCGTTACCAGGCCCACTTCGAAGGCCTCAAGGAGCAGCAGGCCCAGAACCTGGAAGCCAAGCAGGCCCTTTGCGAAGAAGTGGAAGCCATTGCCAATAAGGAAATCACCTCCTCCACCGAGTGGAACGCCCTGAGCAAGCAGATCGAAGAGATCCAGGCCAAGTGGCGCACCATCGGCTTTGCTACCCGCAAGGAGAACCAGAAGGTGTACGACCGTTTCCGTGCCGCCTGCGACAAGTTCTTCGAGCGCAAGCGTGCCTCCTTCACGGAGTTCAAGGATTCCATGAACGAGAATCTGGCCAAGAAGATGGCCATCATCGAGGAGGCCGAGTCCCTCAAGGACAGCACCGACTGGAAGGCCACCAGCGACCGTTTCATCGAGCTGCAGAAGCAGTGGAAGGAAATTGGCGCCGTGCCCCGCAAGAAGAGCGAGCAGATCTGGAAGCGCTTCCGTGGCGCCTGCGACACCTTCTTCACCGCCCGTGACAACCGCCCCGACGGCCCCGGCAGCCTGGGTGCCAACCTCACCGCCAAGAAGGCCCTCATCGAGTCCATCAAGGCCTACGTCTCCGTAGATGCAGAGGCCGATGCAGCCGCCGCCAAGGACTTCGCCGCCAAGTGGCAGGAGATTGGCTTTGTGCCCTTCAAGGAGAAGGAAAAGATCCAGGCCGAATACCGCGAGGCCATGCAGGCCAAGTTCCCGGACTTCGGTTCCCGCGGTCCCCGCAGGAATGAGCGCGGTGGTGCCCGCGGAGGCGAGCGTCGCCCGCTGAGCGAGAAGGACAAGCTCAAGGAACAGTTCTCCCAGCTCCAGCAGGAGATCCAGACCTACGAGAACAACATTGGCTTCTTCGGCCTTTCCAAGGGTGCTGAGAAGCTCAAGGCCCAGATGCAGGAGCGCATTGACGCCGCCAAGGCCAAGCTGGAGGACCTCAAGGCCCAGATCAGAGCAAAAGAAGCAGAGGAGAACGAGCAGTAGACTATGGACAAGAATTCAATCATCGGCTTTGTACTCATAGCCCTCATTATGATGGGCTTCTTTGGATACCAGAGCCGTCAAGTTAAAAAACAGCAAGAATATCAGGCGCAGCTGGACTCCATCGCTGCCGCCGAGGCCTATCTCCAGTTCCAGCAGGACAGCATCTGGAGGGCCGAACACCCCCAGGAGGCTGCCGTGGCAGATTCCCTGTCGCACGAGAACGTGGCTCCCGCCGCTCCCGTGTACTCGGATTCCCTCCTGAACCTCGCCGCCCGCGCCGAGGAGAAGTTCATCACCCTGTCCAACAACAAGTTGGAGGTGGTGTTCACCACCAAGGGCGCCCAGCCGTATTCCGTGATGGTAAAGGATTACCTCACTTACGGCAAGGACCCTCTCTACCTGCTGCAGGCCGGTAAGACGGAACTGGGCTATGTGGTCTATGCCCCTTCGGCCATCGATACCCGCAAATTCACCTTCCAGTATGTTCCGGAGGCTTCTTCGGACAGCACCGTGGTGATGCGGCTGCCCCTGCAGTCCGGTGGTTACATTGAGCAGACCTACACCCTCCTCAAGGATTCCTATTCCGTGAACGAGACCCTCTCGCTGGTGGGCATGAACTTCCAGCGCAACTCCGGCAGCGTTGATGTGCACTTTGATGCCACCATCCAGCGGATGGAGAAGGGTTACAAGAACGAGACCCAGTACTCCCGCCTCAATTACTATTTCCCGGACGACAAGAAACCCGCCAACATTGGTAACGGCCGTAAGGGCAGCAAGCGTTTCTCCAACAATATCGAATGGTTCGCCTTCCAGCAGCAGTTCTTCAGCGCCATTATGCGCGCTCCCGGCAACTTCAGCTTCGGCGAGTTCTCCATCGATTTTGTTCCCAAGGAGGATCCTTCCCACGACCTTATGAACTGCAGCGCTTCCATGCGCGCTTCCCTGGAGAACATCCGGGGCGCAGAGCGTGTAGACGTGCCCTTCGAGTTCTACTTCGGCCCTAATAGCTACCGCGGTCTCAAGGCTTACAACCACTCTTACGAGAAGGTGATTCCGCTGGGCGGTAAGATCATCGGCGTGTTCACCAAGTACGTGATTATCCCGCTGTTTGACTGGCTGCACCACTTCATCTCCAACTTCGGTATCATCATCCTCCTGATGACCATCTTCATCAAGATTGTGGTGCTGCCGTTTGCCTACAAGAGCTACTCCTCATCGGCCAAGATGCAGGCTCTCAAGCCCTTCATGGAGAAGATCAACGCCAAGTATCCCAAGCCGGACGACGCCATGAAGAAACAGCAGGAGACCATGGCCCTGTACAAGAAGGCCGGCGTCTCGCCCATGGGAGGCTGTCTCCCGATGCTGCTGCAGATGCCTATCCTGTGGGCTATGTTCCGCTTCTTCCCGGCTTCCATTGAGCTGCGTCAGCAGCCCTTCCTTTGGGCCGAAGACCTCAGCGCCTACGATGACATCATCTCCTGGAACACCAGCATCCTGGGTATGGATCACATTTCCCTGTTTGCCCTTCTGATGGCTGTCTCCATGTTCTTCTATTCCAAGATCATGCAGAGCCAGACCACGGCCGGCAACGACCCCAACGCCAAGATGATGCAGGCTATGAGCCTGTATATGATGCCCATCATGATGTTCTTCATCTGTAACAACCTGAGCTCCGGTCTTAGCTACTACTACCTCCTGAGCAACCTCATCACGATGCTGGAGACCTTTATCATCCGCAAGTGGGTGGTAGATCCCGACGAGGTGGTGGCCAAGGTGAAGGCGGCCGAGAACAAGCCCGTTCCCAAGAGCAAGTGGCAGCAGCGCCTTGAAGAGGCCCAGAAGATGCAGAGAGAAATGCAAAAACAACAAGGCAAGAAAAGATAATGATTGCCGATGCACTTAATCAGTTGCGAGCTGCATTACCGTCCGGTGTGCAGCTCGTTGCTGTTTCCAAATTCCACCCGGTGGAGCGCCTGATGGAGGCGTATGACGCCGGTCAGCGCATCTTTGGCGAAAACCGTCCGCAGGAGCTGGCTGCCAAAGTGCCGCAGATGCCCTCTGACGTCCAGTGGCATTTTATCGGCCATCTCCAGACCAATAAGCTCAAGCTCGTTCTTCCGTATGCCGCCCTGGTCCAGTCCGTTGATTCTTTCCACCTCCTGGAGGCCATCAACAACTGGGGCGCCGCCAACAACAAAGTCATAGACATCCTCCTGGAATTACACCTGGGGGCCGAAGAAACCAAACAAGGGTTTACAGAAGATGAGATACTGAGTATCATCGCCAGCTCCGAAGGAGTACCTTCGGAAACCCTCCACTTCGTTTCGTCCCTCCCACTGTCTGGCTCGTCATTACTTCGCAATAACGGCCAGCCAGCGGGCCCCTCCCTCTCATCACCGAGGGCGGCGAAGGTTTCCGAAGGTACTCCTTCTCCACTGGCTAATGTTAATTTCAGAGGTCTTATGGGTATGGCTACGCATACGGAGAATGAGGCTCTTATTGAGAAGGATTTTGAAAGGATTGAGAAGCTATTCAACAAGATCAAATCCTTCGGCCTGCCTTACTTTGATACCTTATCTATAGGGATGTCGGGGGACTGGCCGCTGGCCGTGAAGCATGGGGCCACAATGGTGCGCATCGGCACCGACATCTTCGGCCCAAGGGAATATTAGGCCAACAATTTGGCAATCTGTTTATCCGTGGCTTCGGGAACGAGGCTGCGGATTTTTTGTTGGAGGAGCCGGTAAGATTCTTCGGGGGAGTGTTTGACTTCCAGACCGGCGTCTTCCTGGAAGGGGAACCCCGGGAAGCCGGCGAAGGGCGTGCCGGTATCGAAGAGGGCCTCGGGGGTGCAGAAGGAGGAAGTCTGCCAGCCGTTGTAGTGGAGGTCTTCTCCGCGGTAGACGCGGATGATGTCGCCGGTGATGACACGGCATTGCATCATGAGGCGGCAGATGAGGGCATCGGCCTGTCCTTTTTTGATGCCCAGCAGGCCGCGGATTTCCTTGATGCTGATGCTGCCGTTTTCCTTCAGGTAATCCAGGATTTGCTTTTGGGCGGCGTCGGGCCGATATTTCTCTTGGGCCTGGCGGTAGTTGCGGAGTTCGCGGTACCACTCTACGGTGGCAAAGGCCGCCTTGCCGCCCAGGAGGAACTTGCCGTAGGCTATTTCTCCGCTCTGGACGCAGGGAATTTTCCAGTCCCAGGGGGTGTAGGTGAGGTTTTCCTGGGTGTCGAACCAGTTCTCGGGAGCCGTCATTTCCTCGATGGAATAGCCGGGAATGACGTTCTCAAAGAAGGGGACGATTCCCAGTTCCAGGATGGTATGCAGCATGGCCTCCGCGCTGTTGATGTGCGGAGGCCGGCTGCTAACTGCTTTTTTATCGAAGGACATTATTTTCGGCCGAAAAGGATCTCGCGGGTGAGGGCGGGGTCGTTGGTGGTGATCTGGTCCACGCCCAGGTCTCTCATGAGGCGGATGTCCTCTTCCTTGTCCACGGTCCAGACGTTGACGGTCATGCCCAGGGCCTGGGCTTTCTTGACCCACTCGGGGTGCTTCTTGAAGTAGGAATAGTGGTAGTCAATGCCGTTGATACCGTCGGCGTGTACCTGGGCCGGGGACTTGTCTCCCTCCAGATACTGGACGGCGTAACCGGGGCATTTCTTGGCCAGTTCCTTGCAGATGTGGTAGCTGAAGGAGATGAAGGCGATGCGCTTGGGGTCCATGAGCTTGTTGGCTTTGAGGGCCTCCAGGCACTTGTCAATGAGGATGTCTTCCCGCTGGGCGTTGGCGTGGGGCTTGAGCTCCAGCACTAGCACGCAGTCCTTGTTCTTGGCGCCCTGCTTGAGGTACTCATCCAGGGTGGAAACCTTTTCTCCGTTCTTGAGGCTGTGGGCCTTGACCTCCTTGAGGGGGCTGGTCTGGATCTTGGTTTTGCCGATGATGGCGTCGTGGTTCACGACGACCACGTCGTCTGCGGTGAGGTGGAGGTCAAACTCGCTTCCCCAGCAGCCAAACTCCTGGGCCTTGGTGAGGGAGGCAATGGAGTTCTGGGCATTGTCTTTCCAGTGGCCGCGATGGGCTACAATCTGCGTATGAGGCACGCGCGTGGCCCAGTAGGCCTTGGCGTCTTCCCACTTGTAATAAGGTCCTTGCACGGGCTCCAGGGCGGGAATGGCAGTCTCCCGCTCGTTCACCAGGAACTTGACCAGCACGGGGTCTTCCTCTTTCCTGCTGCGGTAGAAGATGATCTGCAGGTTGGCGGCGAAGGGGCAGTTCCAGGAAGCCATCCAGCGGGCGGCAGCGTCTTCTGTGGCCAGGCGGTCTCCTACGCCTTCCAGGCCCAGGAAGCTGCACAGGCCCAGAAAGGGCCAGTCATGGCCGAAGATGAGGTCTGCGGCGCGGTCGGAACTGCCGTTAACCACTCTGTCGGCCTGGGCAATGAGCGTATCCACCAGGGGCTTGTTCAGGGGCAGGCGGATGTCTCCGTTCAGCTCTGAATTGCACTCGTTCAGATAGGCGCTCAGGAACTGCTGCTCGTGGAAGTTGTAGACGGCGTCGAAGGGCAGGTAGCGGAAGAGGTTGTCTTCGATGTCAAAGGCTTCGGCTACCTTGGCTACGGCGTAGATGCCATAGAGGAAGGAGCCCTCGTTCTTGACGTATTTCTTGCCTTGTTCGGGGTCCTGGAAGAGGGTCTTGTATACAGAGGAGGCGTCTACGGGCCGGGAGGGACGCTCTGCCAGGGCTTTCTGCGTGCGGGCGCGGATGGTCCCGTTCTCGCTCTGGGCTATGTAGGCGTAGAACTTTTCTCCGGTGTCCAGGTCCATGTCCAGATCCGGCTGCAGGGCCAGGAGCTGGGCGGTGAAGCCGTTCATGGACACAATGCAGCGGGGCGTGGTGCTGGAAACGGCGCGGATTTGCTTGCTGCCGTGCTTGAAGACCTCCGGGAAGCGGTGGTACATGCGGCTGGCCAGCTGACGGTGCTCGCGGACACCCCGGGGAGTGAGGCGGCCGTCCATGCCGTCGTATTTCTCAAAGATATAGGCCGATTCCCTCAGGAGGGAATCTCCGGCGGGGGTGAGGGCTACGCCATCGGCCTTGGCCTGTGCCAGGATGTCCCGCACCAGTTTGTAGGTGTAGTTGCCGGCCCAGTCGCTGCGGGAGCCGTGGCGTCCATAGTGGCTGATATAGAAGGCACGGTAGCCTCTGGGGGCCGGGGTATCGGCCACGTCTATAAACTCGTAGGAATGGGTGTTAAAGGCGGCCCGCTGGGGAAATTCCTTCAGGAACTGGACCATCTGGGGGCTTTGCTGCTGGGCATTGGCGGCGGTGAAGGCCAGCGCCAGGGCAAGGAAGAGTAAGATTCGTTTCATTTTAGTGTTTTGTTTCCCCAAATTTACAAAGAATTTTTATAAGCAAAAAGCCCGGCCATCGAGCCGGGCTTTTGTGCCTGAAAAACTGTGCTTTTTACAGCATAAGGGCACCTACGAGACCCAGAATGGCGTAGAATTCCGGGAGAGCGGCGTAGATGAGGGTGTTGGTGAACACGTCGTGACCCTGGGAAATGCCCACGATACCGTTGGCGCATACCTGGCCCTGACGGATGGCGGAGAGCATGCACACCAGGCCCACGCTCACACCAATGCCGAACACCATGGCGCCGGACTCTGCTACTTTACCCATGAGCATGAAGAAGGCTACGAAGCCGTAGATACCCTGGGTGGCCGGAAGGGCGCTCAGAACCATGTAGTTACCCGAACCTTCGGGTTTACGTTTGAGGGCGCCTTCGGCGGCGTTGCCTGCGATGGTGGTGCCATAGGCAGAGCCTACACCGGCAAGTGCCAGCACCAGGCCCAGACCCAAATAACCGAGAATTGTTGTTAACATAATGATAGTGTATTTATTTGTTATTTACTTAGCGGATGATAGTTGCGGCCCGCAGCCTCGTAGCCCGAATTCTTGAAGAACTCCAGGAAGTTGAGACGGAGCGGGTGTACAAAGGCTCCCAGTGCGCACATGGCCACATTGAGCGTATGGCCGATAATGACAATCAGGAGGAACGGAACCCAGAGGAAGTAGTTGGAACCGTCTCCCAGCACCATGGTGCCGATGTTGTTGAAAGCCATGCCCAGCATGCTGCCGGCCAGGCCCAGGGCATACAGGCGGAGGTAGCTGAGTACGTCTCCCAGCAGGCCGGTGGCGGTGTTGTACGTGTTCCAGAGGCCCACGCCCACGTTGGCCAGCTTGTTGCGGTCCGGGTCGTTGAAGATGAAGATGCCCAGGGCACTCACTACGCCCAGGACAATCACAATCCATTTGGTGATCTCTTTATCCAGGACACCGGCCAGGAACAGGGCTCCTACGGCAATTCCGCCCACGATGAGCAGCGTCCAGCCCCAGGTACCCAGCGCACCCATGATGCCTTTGTTCTTGGTTTCCTGGTACGTTTTCACGCACATGGCCAGACAGATGTGGATCACGCCCACCACCAGGGCCAGGACCATGGTTCCGTCGTATCCGGCTATCTTGGCAGGGAGGAAGATGCCATGGATGGGCTCGAAAATCTTCCACTGCGCGATATCGATGGAGAAGAAGGTGTGGAAGAGGAATCCTACCACCACAGTGGCTGCTCCCAGGATGGTGACCAGGGGAGCGAGGCTCTTGAAGCCCTCCGACTTGCCCAGCAGCAGGCCCACGGCTACCAGAATGAGTCCGTAACCGCAGTCTCCCATGCAGAAGGCAAAGAACAGCATGAAGAAGAAGCTGATGAAGGGGGTAGGGTCAAATCCGTCGTAGGCGGGACGGCCGTACATGTCCGTGAGGGTCTCGAACTGCCGCACAAACCAGTTGTTGCGGAAAGAGATGGGAGGGTTGTCCTCTACCTTGGCCTCTTCCTTAATATAGAGCACGCCGGTGGCATCCAGGGCTTGGGTTACCTGATCGTCGCATTCCGTGGGGGCATAGCCCACCAGGGTGACGATGGTGTCTTCTGCTGCAGGCACGGCGGAAACGCCGGCCAGATACAGGTCCAGCTTCTCCAGGGCCTTCTGGCGAAGAGCCTCCAGCTCCGGGATTCTGTCCTTGGCGCTGGCGATTCGGCCCAGGGTCTTGGCAAAGTGGGCCCTCTGCTGGGCCAGCTCCTGCTCTTTCTCCTGGACGCTGTGCTCGGGAGCGGGGACTTCTCCGGGAAGCGGGTCCTCGTCTCCTACTACCACCAGGCGAATGGTGTTCTTGCCTTCGCTGATGACGGTGAGGGCGTACTGCTCGCTCCATTCGGGCTTGTACTGTTTCTTGGAGACCACGTGGAAGTGCAGGTGCACGCCGGCCTCTTCCAGCGCCTGGATCTGGGCCTTGTCAAACTGGCCCCAGGCTTTGAGGTGATGCACCTCTTTTTCCAGGGCTTTGATCTCTACCATGTCCTCCGAGTAGCGCATGATCTGACCGCCGGCCAGACGGACAATGTCTCCGTCTATGTATTCCGGGGTAACGCCTTCCGGGATCACGGCATTGTTGAGACCCTGGATGAGACCGCTCAGCAGTTCCACCTCACCGGCGAGCTTCTGGGAAGTCTCGTCAATGGGCTTGGTGCTGCGGGTGATATCCACAAGGCCGATCTCCTGCAGTTTTTCCAGGAGGTCTTCCTGCTGTCCGTTCAGAAGAACGAACGAGTATTTGGTCATAGAGGCAATCATAATTCAGAGGCCTCCTCTTCCTCGGCGTGGCGTTTTTTCACAATCTTGGAAGAAGCCTTGGAGAGGTTCTCCTCGTCTTCCATGTAGCGTTTGATCTTGCGGATGGCTTCCTGGTAGCCGGGAATCTGCACTTTCTCGTACAGGTTCACCTTCTGGGTGGTCTTGCGGCGGTTATAGTCCAGGATGCGGGCCTTCTCTTTGTACACCTCCGACTCAATGCCCAGGCGGCTGAGCTCCTTGAGGATGGCTACGCCGTCTGCGTACCACGCGGGCTTGACAAAGGCATTGAAGCTCTTGAGCTCGTAGTGGATCTCTCCCAGGGCGGGGGTTTTTACGCCGGCTACTTTCTTGGTGTACAGGTCTACGTCCGTGATGGAGATGAGGCCGGGTTCGAACTCGTTCCACAGGGCGGCCAGGTAATCGTAACGCTTGAGGGCATCTTCCAATTGGTCTAGCAAACGGTCGCTGTCGGCCTTGGCTTTGCGCACCTCCAGCCGCAGGGCGCTCTCCTTGTTCTGCAGGGTGGGGAGGGCTCCCTGGCGGATCTTGAGCTGCTTGCCCAGTTCCGTCAGTGACGTTTTGTTGTATTGGAATTTAATGGCCATTACTTAACCCAGTATTTGTCTATCAAGGCTTGTTTGATACCGGTTTCGGCCGGCGAGAAGTATTTGGCAAAGAGCTTCCAGGCGGTGTCCAGCATCTCGGTGATGGAGATGTTGACGTCGATGGCCAGGAGCTCGCGGGCGTAGTCTTTGGCGTAGTCCAGGCAGCGGTGGTCGTAGTCGGAGAGGTCGAAACCGTTCTCCAGCTTGGTCTTGGCGTTCTGGGCATCGGCATACAGACGCACGGAGGCGTTCATCACCTGGGAGTGGTCCTCGCGGGTCTTCTTGCCCTGCACCAGCTGTTTCAGACGGGACAGGGAGCGGAACGGGTCAATGATCACCTTGCCGGTGTCGGAATCGGCCCTCAAGAAGAGCTGACCCTCGGTGATGTAACCGGTGTTATCCGGGATGGCGTGGGTGATGTCTCCGTCGTTGAGGGTGGTAACGGCGATGATGGTGATGGAGCCTTCCGTGGGCAGCTGCACGGCTTTCTCGTAGATTTTGGCGAGGTCGCTGTACAGGGAGCCCGGCATGGAGTCCTTGGAAGGGATCTGGTCCATACGGTTGGACACGATGGAGAGGGCGTCTGCGTACAGGGTCATGTCTGTGAGCAGGACCAGCACTTTCTCGTTCTTGTCCACGGCAAAGTATTCGGCGGCCGTGAGGGCCATATCAGGAACTAGGAGGCGCTCCACCGGGGGATTTTCCGTGGTGTTGATGAAGCAGATGATCTTGTCCAGGGCACCGGCGGCCTCAAAGCTGTGGCGGAAGAAGAGGTAGTCGTCGTTGGAGAGGCCCATGCCGCCCAGGATGATCTTGTCTACGTCGGCACGAAGGGCTACGTCTGCCATGACCTGGTTGTACGGCTGGTCCGGGTTGGCGAAGAAAGGAATCTTCTGGCCGGAGACCAGGGTGTTGTTGAGGTCGATGCCGGCGATACCGGTGGGAATGAGCTGGGAAGGCTGACGGCGCTTGTACGGGTTCACGGACGGGCCGCCAATCTGGCGCTCCTCGCCTTCAATCTCCGGACCTCCGTCGATGGGGTGGCCGTAGGCGTCGAAGAATCGGCCTGCCAGCTGGTCCGAGACCTTGAGGGTGGGAGGTTCTCCCAGGAAGGTGACTTCTGCGTTGGTGGGAATGCCTTCCGTTCCGGAGAAGACCTGGAGGGTGATGAGGTCTCCCTTGGTGCGCACCACCTGGGCCAGCTTGCCGCCCACAACGGCCAATTCGTCGTTGCTTACGCCGCTGGCGTGGAGCGATACCGTGGCCTTGGTAATACCTTCCAGTTTGGTATAGACTTTTTGATATGCTTTGTTCATAAGGCTAGGCAATCATAGATTTGACGGATTCGTTGTAGGACCAGAACTGCTCGCTCTCGTAGGCCGAATAGTTCATCTGGCGCAGCTCGTTGATGAGGTTCTTGAAGAACTCGCGGCATTTCTCGAAGTCTTCGAACTCGAAGTCCTTGGCGCAGATGTCCAGGACCAGGTCCAGCATGAAGCGCTGACGCTCCAGCGGACACAGGGCGTCAATGGCGTCGAAGGCGTCCTGCTGGAGGATCACAAAGTCCACCAGCTCGCTCTTCCAGAAATTGACGTGGTAGCTCATGGGTACGCCGTCGTCTCCCAGAATGTTGATCTGTTCGGCCGATTCTTTACCCTTGCGGATGATGTTCTTGGCCTGGAGCACTTTGTCTACCCAACCTTTTTCTACGGTCTCATCCAGGTATTCGATGATTTCCGGATATTCCAGGTATTTGGAGTAGGAATCCAGCGGGCCCACGGCGGGGTAACGCTTCTGGTCTGCGCGGTTCTGCTCCAGGGCGTAGAAGCAGCGGGCGGCCTTCTTGGTGGATTCCGTCACGGGTTCCTTGAGGTTACCGCCGGCAGGGGACACCGTGCCGATGAAAGTGACGGCGCCCGTCTGGCCGTTGTTGAGCACTACCATACCAGCGCGGGCGTAGAAGTTGGAGATGATGGCCGAAAGGTCCACGGGGAAGGCGTCGGCTCCCGGGAGTTCCTCCATACGGTTGGACATCTCACGGAGGGCCTGGGCCCAACGGGAGGTGGAGTCTGCCAGCAGGAGGCACTTGAGGCCCATGGCGCGGTAGTACTCGCAGATGGTCATGGCCGTGTATACGGAGGCCTCACGGGCAGCTACCGGCATGTTGGAAGTATTACAGATGATGGTGGTACGCTCCATCAGGTGACGGCCGGTGTGGGGGTCTATGAGTTCCGGGAACTCGGTGAAGATTTCTACCACCTCGTTGGCACGTTCACCGCAGGCGGCCATCACAATGACGTCTGCGTCTCCCTGCTTGGCTATGGCGTGCTGCAGCACGGTTTTGCCGCAGCCGAAAGGTCCGGGGATAAAGCCGGTGCCGCCTTCTGCGATGGGGTTGAGGGTGTCGATGACGCGGACGCCCGTTTCCATGATCTTGTTGGGACGGGGTTTCTCCTTATAGCCCTTGATGGCCACCTTGACGGGCCATTTCTGGACCATGGTCACGTTGACGTCTTCTCCCAGGTCGTTGGTAAGGACGGCGATGACGGTATCTACGGTGTAGTCTCCGGCTTCCTTGAGGGATTTGACGGTGAATTCCCCTTCGAATGAGAAGGGAACCATGATCTTATGGGGCAGCCAGCCTTCCTTGACTTCTCCCAGCCAGTCTGCGGCCACTACCTTGTCTCCTACCTTGGCGATGGGCGTGAAGGCCCAGGTCTTTTTGCGGTCCAGGGGGTCCGTATATTCACCTCTCTGGAGGAATACGTTCTCCATGGTGGCCAGGTTGTTCTGCAGGCCGTCGTATACGCTGGAAAGCAGGCCGGGGCCCAGCTGAACCTCCAGCATCCGGCCTTCGAATTCCACCTTGTCTCCTCCCTTGAGGCCGCGGGTGCTCTCGAACACCTGAACGGAGGCGCTGTCTCCGTTGACCTTGATGACCTCTGCCATCATCTTGACACCGCCAAGATTGATGAAGCAGATTTCATTCTCGGCAACCGGCCCGTCCACCTTTACGGTAACGAGGTTACTAACAATGCCGGTTACAATACCAGTAGTTTTCATATTATTGCTCTGTATAATTTACTCCTTTAAATGTTCCCTTTACCTCCTGCACCAGCTTGCGGAAGAGCTCACGGCCGGTTTCTTCGTCCAGGGCCAGCCAGCGGTCTACGATGTGCAGCTTGGCTACGTAGGCCAGGACGGCCGTGATGTCAAAGTAGTGGAAGGTTTCCAGGTGGCTGATCTTTTCCCAGCAGATGTCGTCCAGGGACCTTTCACGGTCCAGGAGGCTGGCGCTTTCCAGGGCGTTCTGCACCTTGAGCTCTTCCTCGAACTCTCCTCCGGTGAAGCGGTAGCCGTCAATGTCCAGGTCTTCTTCAAATTCGTCTCCCTTGCCGGTGATGACGTCCTGTTCCTCGGCCCTTCCGAGGACGCGGTTGAGGTAGCGTACCTTGGCGTTGCGGAGGTTAAGGTCAAAGCGGAAGTATTCCCGGATAAAGCGGTTGGAGCTCTTGAGGGCCTGGGCGTAGAAGTCCGGTCCCAACTTTTTGGCGTCGTAGCCATCCAGCAGGAAGTCCAGCGTAGCGGCATCTTTTTCTCCCAGGTTTTCCCTTATCTGCTCCAACACAACGTAGAAGCCCTCTCCCTCGCTGTACTTGTAGTCCTGGGTGAGGTAGGGAAGACTGGAGATGATGTACTCGAAGTTACTCATATGGGCTTAGCCAAAGAGAATCTTTTTGGTAGCGGGCCTGAGGTATTCTCCGATGAGTTCCTGGAAGGCCTCGTCTGTAAGGCTGATGAAATAGCTGCCGTCCTTGGGGCCGATCTTGAAGCCGCCGGCCACCTTCTTGGAGAAGGAAGCCTCTACGCCTTTGCCCAGCGTCTTGGCCAGTTCTCCCTTCACGAAGGGCTCCAGCTCTTTCTGGAGCTTCTCCGGCAGCACCAGGGCCAGGTCTGTGGACTCCTGGGTGCTGAAGTTCTTGGCCACGGCGGTAATAATCTCCTTGAGGAAGCCGGCATTGGCCAGTTCTGCCTTGGCGGGTTCTACGGCCTTGGCTACCACCAGGCCTTCGATGTTGGCCTTGGTGGCCTGCAGCGCCTGGGCGGAAGCCATCTTCACGTTTCCCTCCACCTTAATCTTGAAATCGGCCGCTTCTTTCTGGGCCTTTTCCACTATAGCGGCAGCCTCTTTCTGGGCTTTTTCCACGATGGCAGCGGCCTCTTCCTGGGCCTTGGCCAGCAGGGCTTCGCCTTCCTGTTTTCCTTTTGAAAGACCCTCCTGATAAAGTTTCTGGGTCAGTTCCTGGAGTTTGTCCATATGATTTTCTTTTTCAGTGTTATCCGTATCTGTGCAAATATATCAAAAAAAGACCACAAGTAAAAGCACTTGTGGTCCTAATATTGATAATTTTGGCGCTTTTATCGGCCGATGGAAGCGGCTACGATGGAGGCAATCACGGAGCGGAGACGGCCGGTGGAGCCTTCGTCCTTGGGATGGACGCGGTGGGCCAGCACAATCACGGCGGTGTTGGTTTCGGGGTCCAGGATCATGGACGTGCCGGTGTAGCCGGTGTGGCCACGGACGTCGTCGATGCAGAAAATATCACCGCTGGTGTAGGGACCGGTGTAGTAGGTGTCCCAGCCCAGGGCGCGGGCCACTTCGTAGGCGTTGGTCTCGGGCACGGTGAACATCTTCTTCACGGTGAGGGGGCTCAGGATGCGGTGTCCGTTGTAGGAACCGTCGTTAAGCAGGGCAGCGGCCACCACGGCCAGGTCTTCCACGTTGGAGAAGACGCCGGCGTTACCGGAGTTGCCGGCATTGGCCAGACGGGCGGTGGGGTCGTGGACTTCGGCCTTGAGGACGTGGCCATCGGCCTGCAGCTCGGTGGGAGCGCAGAGCTTGGCCAGCTCTTCCAGACCGGGACGGCTGGGCTCTTCCCCGTACAGCGGGAAGTAGGTGGTGTGCTCCAGACCCAGGACGTCAAAGACGTTCTTCTGTGCGTAGTCGCAGAGGCGCTCGCCAGTCACCTTCTCCAGGATGTTCTGGAGGGTGATGAAGTTGAGGCAGCTGTAGAGCTGCTGGGTGCCCGGGCGGAAGTTGCGCTTGATGCGGGTGGAGATATACATCATGAGGGAATCGGGGCTGTTGATGCCGAATTCCTCAATGTAGGCGGGAACGTTGGGAAGATAGGCGGCCAGGCCGGAGGAGTGGGTAAGAAGGTCCTGCACGGTGATTTCCACTTCTTCCTTGGTCTCGGGGTCTACCCAGTTCTGGAATTCCGGGAAATAGTAAGTAACAGGGTCTACCAGGCGCACCTTGCCCTGCTCTACGAGCTGCATGAAGGACAGGGTGGTACCCACGCACTTGGACACGGAGGCCAAATCGAACATGGTTTCCACGGTCATGGTGTCTTTCTCCGGGACCAGGGACTTGTAGCCAAAGGCCTTCTCATAGACCAGCTTGCCGTTTCTAACCACACCCACCACGGCACCGGGGATGTCTCCGGCGGCGATGGAAGCGTTGACGGCGCTGTCAATGAGTTCAAGGTGTTGGGCACTCATACCCTGCGAAAGGGGAGTGGCACGGCGGATGCCGTTTTCCTGTTTGGGGCAGCAGGCGGCCACCAGGACCGCTGCCATTAGAATTAGTGTTGAAGTTCTTTTCATATAGTTAATTAACCTAAGAATCCTAAGAGGATACCAGCGGCCACGGCCGAACCAATCACGCCGGCCACGTTGGGGGCCATGGCGTGTGTGAGGAGGTGGTTGGAGGGATCACATTCGAGACCTACACCCTCGGAGACGCGGGCTGCATCCGGAACGGCCGATACGCCGGCGTTACCGATGAGCGGGTTGATCTTCTTGCCTTCCGGAAGGAACAGGTTCATAAATTTCACAAAGCTTACACCAAAGGTGGTGGCAATCACGAAGGAAGCCAGACCCAGGCCGAAGATGAGCACGCTGCGGCCGGTGAGGAACACGTCGGCCTGCGTGGAGGCGCCCACGGTAAGGCCGATGAGCGTGGTGACCACGTCGATGAGCGGACCACCGGCGGTGGCGGCCAGACGCTTGGTTACACCGCTCTCCTTCAGGAGGTTACCAAAGAAGAGCATGCCCAGCAGCGGCAGGCCGGAAGGCACGATGAAAGCCGTGCAGATGAAGCCCACGATGGGGAAGATGATCTTCTCCCGCTGGCTTACCACGCGGGGCTTGTTCATGCGGATGACGCGCTCTTTCTTGGTGGTCAGCAGCAGCATGATGGGCTTCTGGATCACGGGAACCAGAGCCATATAGGAATAGGCCGATACGGCGATGGCGCCCATGAGTTCCGGAGCCAGCTTGGAGCTGAGGAAGATGGCGGTGGGGCCGTCGGCTCCGCCGATGATGCCGATGGCACCGGCCTCATTGGGGGCGAAACCCAGCAGGAGGGCCAGCAGGTAGGCACCGAAGATACCCAGCTGGGCGGCTGCGCCGATGAGGATCAGGCGCGGCTGCGAGATGAGCGCGCTGAAATCCGTCATGGCACCGATGCCCAGGAAGATGAGCGGCGGGTACCAGCCATTGCGTACACCGTGGTACAGGATGTTGAGCACCGAGCCTTCTTCGTATAGGCCAATCTTCAAGCCCACTCCGGTGGTGGGATCAAAGAACAGCGGAATATTGCCGATGATGATGCCGAAGCCGATGGGCACCAGCAGCAGCGGCTCCCATTTTTTCACGATACCCAGCGTGATGAAAATGAGGCCGATGACAATCATCGCCAGATGCTGCCACGTGCAGTTGGCAAATCCTGTGAATTGCCAGAACTGCCTAAGGCTGTCTAAAATGGTATCCATTAGCCGATGGTTACGATGTCTGCGCCTTCAAGTACGGAATCACCCTTGCGGGCATGGATGGCGGTAACGGTGCCGTCCGCTTCCGAGAGGATGTCGTTTTCCATTTTCATGGCCTCGATGACGGCCAGCTTCTGTCCGCGCTTGACGGCCTGTCCTTCCTTGACATCGATGGAGATGATGATGCCGGGGAGGGGGCTCTTGATGGTTAAGCCGGCGCCGGCGGCCTTGGGGGCTGCGGCGGGAGCGGCGGCAGCAGCGGGAGCAGCGGCCACAGGGGCGGCAGCAGGAGCTGCTACGGGGGCGTTCTCCAGTTCTACCTGATAGTCGGCTCCGTTCACGTTTACCGTGAGGTTCTTTCCATCGGCCTCACCAATCTGTACGGCGTAATCCTTACCGTTAATTTTGAATTTATACTCTTTCATGTTATGGTAATTGTCTAAATGTTAACGCTTTATTGTTCCATCCGCTCTCTTTGCGGACAATGGTGATGATGCCGGGTTCCACGTCGTGGACGGCGTCGCTCAGGTACAGGTGCACGGCCGTGGCGATAGCGGCGTAAACGTCTCCGCCGTTTTCCATATCCAGGGCCAGGGCAATGGCGGCGGCTACTTCGGCATCGGGCGTACCCTTGACCTTCTTGGGCTTGGGGGCGCGCTTGAACTTACCGGAGAAGATAGCGCCGGAGAAGCTGTACACGAAGTACAGCACAATGAGGGCGGCGAACACCACCGTCACGCTGATGAGGGTGAGTGTCCAGCCGTGCGGGTCTATCTGCGCCATCCGGTCCCCGCCTGCTGTGAGCAGCATACTATAAAGGAAGGTTGTCATGTTTCTTGGCAGGGATTTGTTGACGTTTGCCGGCCAGCTGCTCCAGGGCGCGGATTACGCGGAAGCGGGTGTTGCGCGGCTCGATGATATCGTCGATATAACCCTTCTGAGCGGCCTGGTAGGGGTTGGAGAAGAGTTCTTCATACTCTTTCTTCTTCTCTTCGAAGATGGCCTGGGCGTTCTCCGGGTTTTCCTTCATTTCCTTGGCGTAGAGCACGTTCACGGCACCATCGGCCCCCATGACGGCAATCTGGGCCGAAGGCCAGGCGTAGTTGATGTCTCCGCGCAGCTGCTTGCAGCTCATCACAATGTGGGCGCCGCCGTAGCCCTTGCGCAGGGTGACGGTGACCTTGGGAACGGTGGCTTCTCCGTAGGCGTACAGGAGCTTGGCGCCGTTGGTGATGATGGCGCCGTATTCCTGCTGCGTGCCGGGCAGGAAGCCGGGAACGTCTACCAGGGTGACCAGCGGGATGTTGAAGGCATCGCAGAAGCGGACAAAGCGGGCGGCCTTGCGGCTGGCGCCAATGTCCAGGACACCGGCCAGTACGGCAGGCTGGTTGGCCACGATACCTACGCTGCGGCCGTTCATATGGGCAAAGCCCACGATGATATTCTTGGCAAACTCCTTGTGAACTTCCAGGAAGGCGCCGTCGTCCACGATGCTCTTGATAACGGCATACATGTCATAGGCCTTGTTGGGGTTATCGGGTACAATGCTGTTGAGGGCATCGTCCACGCGGTTCACGGGATCTGCGGTTTCCTTGAAGGGAGCGGTCTCCAGGTTGTTCTGGGGAAGATAGCCAATGAGCTCCTTGATGGTGGCAATAGCGTCTTCTTCCGTTTCGGAGGCAAAGTGGGTGACACCGCTCTTGGAAGCGTGCACGGAGGCTCCGCCCAGCTCTTCCTGGTTTACTACTTCGCCGGTAACGCTCTTGACCACGGCCGGGCCGGTCAGGAACATGTAGGAAGTATTCTTGACCATGAGGGTGAAGTCCGTGAGGGCGGGGGAGTAAACGGCACCGCCGGCGCAGGGACCCATGATGCAACTGATCTGGGGAACCACACCGCTGGCGAGGATGTTGCGCTCGAAGATTTCTCCGTAGCCGGCCAGGGCGTCGATGCCTTCCTGGATACGGGCTCCGCCGGAGTCGTTGAGGCCGATGCAGGGAGCGCCGTTACGGATGGCCATGTCCTGGACCTTGCAGATTTTCTCGCTCATGGTCTTGGACAGGGAACCGCCGGTGACGGTGAAGTCCTGGGCAAAGACGTAAACCGGACGGCCGCCGATGGTGCCGCAGCCGGTTACCACGCCGTCACCGTCCGTGTGGGACTGTTCCATCCCAAAGTTGGTGCAGCGGTGCTGGACAAACATATCATACTCTTCGAAACTGCCCGGGTCCAGCAGAAGGGCCAGCCTTTCGCGGGCGGTCTTCTTGCCTTTGGCGTGCTGGGCTTCCACGCGCTTGGCGCCGCCTCCCAGGCGGGCCTTCTCGCGGCGTTCTACCAGTTTCTGGATGTTCTCACTTTGGATACTCATACGTACTATTTAAACATTTTATCTACTTCTTTCACGGCATCGGGGAGGGCGAAGACCGCCACGCGGTCGTAGGCTTCGATGCGGGAGTGACCCACGGCAATGAAGCTCTCTCCTCCGCGGATGACACCGCCGATGATGGCGTTGGCGGGGAAATCGATATCCTTGAGGATGTCTTTGGTAATCTTGGAGCCGGGGGCGGCCGTGTATTCCAGGACTTCGGCGTCCGTTCCGCTCATGTAGCGCACAGAACGTACCTTGTCCGAGAGGGTGAACTTGAAAATGCGGCTGGCGGTGATGAGTTTCTTGTTCACCACACTGTCCACGCCCATCTCTTCGGCCAGACGGATGTAATCCAGGTTTTCTACCTGGGCGATCACGCGCGGAACGCCCATCTTCTTGGCGGCCACGCAGGTGAGGATGTTCACTTCGTCGTTGCCGGTGACGGCCAGGACGGCCTGGTAGCCCTTGAGGTCCTCTTCCAGGAGGAAGTCTGAGTCGCGGGCGTCTCCGCAGGTGACGTTGACCTCCGAGGGAAGGGCGGCCGACAGGGTGCGGCAACGCTTGGGATCAATTTCGATGAGCTTGACCTCGTCCACCTTCTGGGCGGCCAGTTTCTCTGCCACCATCACGCCTATCTCGCTTCCGCCCAGGATCATGACGCGGCGGATATCCACCTGGTCCTTGCCCAGGTACTTGATGAGGGCCGGCATGGAGTTGCGGCCGCAGATGATATAGAGATAGTCGTAGTTCTTGAAGGGGGTGTCAAAGCTGGGGATGATGGTCTTGCCTCCGCGGGAGATGGCTACGATTCTGAAATCGGCCCCGGCTTCCTGCTCCTTGACCTTGTGGGCGAATTCCTTCACGTTCATGTCCAGGAGGGGGGAGTCGTCGTCCAGCTTGAAGACGGCCAGCTGCAGCTTGCCACGGGCAAAGTCCAGGGACTCGTTGGTGGCGGTGTGGCGCAGCATGTCCAGGATCTCGTCGCTAGCGCTCTTCTCGGGATAGAAGACCATGTCCATGCCCATGTCCTTGAACAGGAGCTTGTTCTCCGGGGTCAGGTAGTCTTCGTCGTCGATGCGGGCGATCACGCGTTTGGCGCCCAGCTTCTTGGCCAGCAGGGCACTCACGATGTTCACGCTCTGGTCCTTGAGCGGATTCACGGCAATGAAAAGGTCTGCCTTGGCCGTTCCGGCTTCCTTGAGCAGCGGGATGGAGCTGTTGGGACCCAGGACGGTGGCTACGTCGGCCGATGAGGACAGGGAACGGATGCGCTCGGGATCGTCGTCCAGGACGGTTACGTCGCTGCCTTCCGCACTCAGCATCTTTGCCAAATGAGAACCGACTTGCCCTGCGCCTTCTATTATGATCTTCATGGTGCAAAAACCTTTTAATCCACAAAGATACTACTTTTTCCCAAATAGTCCTATAGGGACTATCCATCCGTCGTAGAGGCCGTCGGGCTGGCGGGCGCCGCGGAGCAGCTCTCCGGGACGGCGGAGCCGGCGGTATTCGCGGTGCGCCTGCACCACGCTGCGGAAGGATTCCCATCGGCCCGTAAAGAGATAGACCAGGGCCGATAAGCCATCGAGGCACATCCGCTGGAAGATCCTCACGCGCGTGCGGAAGCGACTCTGGAGGGTGGAGGGGAGGTTGTTCTCCAGGAGGAGCAGGTTGTTGCGGAAGTTGAGCCGCAGCTTGAAGGGCGACTCGTTGGGCAGGGTGCCGCCGCCGATGTGGTACACGTAGGAGGCCGGCACTACGTTTACCGTCCAACCTCTCAGCTGCATTCGCCAGCAGAGGTCAATCTCTTCCATGTGGGCGAAGAAGCGCTCGTCCAGGCCGCCCAGGGCCTTCCAGACGCTGGCGCGCACCATCAGGCAGGCGCCGCTGCACCAGAGGACGCTGGCGGGCTGGTTGTACTGCCCCTCGTCCTTCTCTACTTTCTGCATAATGCGGCCGCGGCAGAAGGGATAGCCGTAGCGGTCAATCAGGCCGCCCGCCGCCCCGGCGTACTCGAAGGTATCGCGCTGGGCGTAGGAGAGGAGCTTGGGGCCGCAGGCGCCGCAGTCCGGATGGCTGTCCATCCACTCCACAAGGGGCCTGAGCCAGTCTTTGGGGACTTCGATGTCGCTGTTGATGAGGACGTAGTAATCGGCCTCTATTTGCGCCAGGGCGCGGTTGTATCCGCCGGTGAATCCGTAGTTCTGTTCCAGGCCGATGAGGGGTACTTCCGGGAAGTGCTCCTTCATGAGCTCTACCGAGCCGTCGGTCGATGCGTTGTCGGCTACATACACTCCGGCATCGAGGCCCTCACAGGAGGCCACCAGACCCGGCAGGAACTGCTTAAGATAGTCCCTTGTGTTGTAATTCAATATGACAACCGCTACCTTCATTTTTTACAAAAATAAAGAAAAAAATCTTTAACGTTACCCTCTCCCGAAACCCCTCCCCTCGGGGGAGGGACTTAAGCGCTAAAATCAACGTTGGTGAAAGCAAGGGTAGGAACCAGTTTGCTCAGGCAGGGACGGGCGTCCTGCGCGGCGGCAACCAGGTGGCTCCAGAGGGTGAGGAAGTCTCCGGTGATGAGCATTTCGCGTACGGGATGCACGCGCTTTCCGTCCTTGATGAGGAAGCCCTCGATGCCGTACGAGAAATTGCCCGTGGCGGGGTTGGAATTGCCACCGTTGAAGCCGGTGACCAGGATGCCGTCCTTCACTTGGTCCAGCACGTCCTGCTGCGTCTTGCAACCGCCCAGGGGCAGGACTTTGACCCTTGTGGCGTCTTCTATGGTGGGTTCCATCTCCATCTTGCCGGAGATATAGGTGTTGAGGAAATACGTCTTTACCACGCCGTTCTCAATGATGGGCATTTCTCGGGTGGCTACGCCTTCGCTGTCAAAGAGGCGGCAGCCGGTGTCTCCCGGGGTGCGGGGCGCATCCAGGATGGTGAGTCCCTGCGGGAAGAGCTGCTTGCCCAGGCTGTCCGTGAGGAAGGAGTTCTTCTGCTGCAGGCTGTAGCCGCCCAGGGCACTTAGGATGGGCGTAACCACTTTGGAAGCGCATTCGGTGTCCAGGATAAGGGTGTATTTGCCGCTGGGAACGGTCTGGGGGTTGAGCTGGTCCTTGGCCCGCTGGCAGGCTTTCTCCGCGCAGTCTTTGAGCTGCAGGTCCTTGAGTCTGGGCGTGGCGTCCCACCAGTAGCTGGAGAAATGCCGGCCCTCGGCGTCCTCAATGGTGGATTCGTAACCAATCTCGAAGGAGGTTTCCGTATGGCGGGCTTCCAGGCCCTGGGAGTCCAGGGTGAGGCTGTCAAAGACGGAATCCGAATACTCGCCCTCTTCGGCAATCAGCCCTTCCTTGGGCCAGGCAATGGAGCTGAGGGCCATCTGGCGGCGGGCTTCGGCGGTGAGGGTTTCGTAGGCCGGGTCGTAGAGGCCCAGCTCGCGGCCCGTGACGGCGTCCTTGGCCTGCCTTTCCGGGGCGGGGAGGGTGCGGTAGGCATCGGCCTCCAGCATCCTGACGGTGTCAATGGCTTCCCGGATAAAGGCTTCCAGGCCTTCTTTCTCCAAGCGGTTGGATGAGAAGGATCCGAATTTGTCCGCCACGAACAGCTGGAGCTGCAGACTGCGGTCCAGGGCGTGGGAGGTCTTGTCCACTTCTCCGTTAAGCAGACCCACCAGGTTCAAAAGGCTCTTGGTGAGGGTGATACGCACTTTGTCGGCCCCTTCTTTGAGCGCAAAATTCAGGCAATGCTTTGCCAGCGCAATTTCTTCCTGTGTCAGTACGGCTTTCTCCATATCATTCTCCTCCAACGGTTAGTTTGCCAATGAGGACGGTGGGGATGCCGCAGCTCACGGGAACGGACTGTTCCTTGCCGCAGGTCCAGGCACCGGGGTCTATGGCCAGGTCATTGGCTACGCCGCGGATATCGGCCAGGGCGGCGGGACCGTTGCCTATGATGTTGATGTCTTTGACGGGCTGGGTAAGTTTTCCGTTTTCAATGAGATAGCCGGACTTGACGTAGAAGGTGAAGTCTCCTTCGCCAATCTGTACCTGGCCGTTGGAAAACTCGTCCACATAGATGCCTTTGGAGACTTCTGCTATGAGGTCGGAGGCCTGGGCGATGCCGCTTTCCATGTAGGTGGAACGCATGCGGGGGATGGGGGCGTAGCGGAAGCTCTCGCGGCGGCCGTTGCCGGTGGGGCGTACGCCGTAATGGGCGGCCGAAATGCGGTCGTGCAGGTAGGAAGTGAGTACGCCGTCCTCTACCATGTAGGTCTTCTGGCCGGGGATGCCTTCGTCGTCAAAATTGAGCGAGCCGCGGTTGCCCCTCAGCGTGCCGTCGTCGATGATCTGGATGCCCTTGGGGCAGATCTGCTGGCCCATCTTGTCGGCAAAGATGGAGGTTCCTTTGCGGTTGAAATCGGCCTCGAAGGCGTGGCCCATGGCTTCGTGCAGGAGGATGCCGGAGGCTCCGGCGCCCATCACCACGGGCATCTGTCCGCCTTTGGGACGCTTGGCGGCAAAGCGGTCGTCGATGCCTTTCACAATCTCGGTGGCCATCTCTGTTGCCAGGGCGTCTGTTAGCATCTCGGCCCCGCAGCGGAAGCTCCGGGAGGTGGATTTGTTCTCCGTGAGATTACCCTGTTTGAACACGGCGGTGAGGGAGACGCTGCCCATGGGGCGGGTGTCCCATTTGAGCTCCCGGTCGCTGTTGTACATGAGGATGTCGCTCACCTGGAAGGCCAGGTTGGCGATGACCTTGACAATGCGGGTGTCGCGGCTGCGGACCTGGGCCTCCAGCTTCTGCAGGAAGGGGAGGAAGGTGCTCATGGGCGTGCCGCGCCAGGGCTGCCCAATGGGGTAGCGGTCCGCGTGGGGGTTGGGCTCCCCGCGGCTGGGATTGCGGGTGCCGTAGGGGCTAACGTCGGTGGGCCCGGAGGCAATCTGGGCGGCGGCGCGGGCCGATGCCAGCATGTCCTCCCAGGCGGTGCTTTCCGAGTAGGCGTAGCCGGTCTTTTCTCCGCTCAGTACGCGGATGCCCACGCCAAAATCGATATGGTTTCCTCCGGAAGTGACGGCTCCGTCCCGTAGGAGGAGGCTTCCGTAGGTGGTGTTTTCAAAGTATAGGTCTGCATAGTTGCCGCCGGTGGACAGGGCTTCGGTTACGAGGCGGTCCAGCGCAGCGGCATCTATCTGGAATGTGTTGAAATAGTATGTCTTGCTCTCTATCATTTCTCTTCCTGATAAGGTACGCCGTCGTGTGCCAGCGGTACCTTGGCTATTTCTTTGGCTATGTATTCCGCCACGTCCTTGATGGGCGTGAGGGAGTAGGTTTCGTCCGTGACCAGGGATTTGACGGTTTCGTACCGTTCCATGTCACGGATCACGAGGCCCTTCTTGGAGCCTTCTGCTATGACTTCGTAAGGCGGGTTGGAATTATCGGCCAGGATCCACTTGTCGCACGTTTGCATGTAGTCGTGGAACAGGTAGTGCAGGCCCATGATGTAGCGGCGCCGGATGGTTTCTTCCTGGATGTCGTGGCCGCCGGCCTTGACCCGGGCTGCCACCCGCTGAATGGCAATCTCCGGGCTGTTGAGCCAGAAATAAAGCACCGTCACGTAGTAACCCCTCTGTTGGGCACTCCGCGTCATTTTGAGCAGCGAACGCGTGGCCAGCGTGGTTTCTATGCAGAAATCTTCCCGCCGGTCAAAGAGGTACTGGACTTTGCGCAGCATCAGGCGGCTGGCCGTGATGTACGCGCTCTCGGGCGAAAACGGCGACAGGTGCTTGGCGAATTCGTCCGAGTTTACAAATTCACTGCAGTCCAGCAGCTCCGGGAGAACGCTGTAAGAAGCCGTTGTCTTCCCGGAGCCGTTAGGACCGCTAATGATGTACAATCTAGGCATTAAGAGGCCGTCGCTTCGTTGATTTTCTTCATCATCGCGAACATGATGGCGCCGGCGATGACGCAGAGTGCCATGAGGATGGCCCAGTTGGCCCAGAGGGGAACTGCCTTCCAAAGCAGGCCGGGGATGGAACTGAGGTAGTTACCCACGGCGGTGGAAGCAAACCACAGACCCATCATGAGACCCTTCACCTTGGGCGGAGCCACCTTGGACACGAAGGAGATACCCATGGGGCTCAGGAGCAGTTCTGCGAAGGTGAGAACCAGGTAGGTGCTGATGAGGTACATGGGAACCACGGGATCCGGGGAAACGGTGCCCTGCAGCTCGGCCGGAGAAGGCTGGCCGATGGAACCCATGATCATGATGAGGTAACCCAGGGCGGCTACGAACATGCCCAGACCAATCTTGACCGGGGCCGAAGGTTCCTTACCCTTGCGGGCCAGGGCCTCGAACAGGGCCATGGAGATGGGTGTGAGGAAGACCACGTAGAAGGGGTTGAACTGCTGGAACAGCTGGGGCTGGATGTCCAGCGGGTTGGGCATACCGGAATAGATCCAGTAGGCGCCGCCCCACAGGGCTGCCGTCACGAATCCGCAGATAAGTTTGCTCTTCTTGCTCTCGCTCTGGAAGATGGCGATGAACGTGTAGATGCTCACGGCGAGGAGGGCCAGGATCCAGATGTTGAAGCCCAGGCGGGTGGCGCCGGTGGCATAGCTCTGGGTGTAGTCACGGGCGAACCAGGTGAGGGACTGTCCGTTCTGGTGGAAAGCCATCCAGAAGAAGATCACCACGGCAAACACCATGATGAGGGCGGTGATGCGCTCCTTGGTCTGCTTGGGAGTGAGTTCCACCATGGGGGCGTTGTTCTTGGCGGCCTGGTGGGCGTTCACATCGGCATGCTTGAACCAGCTGCGGCAGGCGAAGTAGATGGCGATGGAGATAATCAGGGAGATGCAGGCCACGGCGAAGCCCATGTTGTAGGCCGATGCCAGATGGTCAATGTAGTATTGGGAGAAGGCAGCCAGGTCCATGCTCTCGATACCGGGCATCTGTCCCATGAGCTCGCTCAGTTTGCCGGTGTTCTCCGGGGTGATGGTGCCATCCAGGTACTGGTGGGCCAGGACGGGGATATCGGCCTTGTAGATGAGTCCGGCCTTGGCCAGGAACTTGTTGGTGATGGCCGTGGCGGCGGAGGGGGCAAACATGGCGCCGATGTTGATGGCCATGTAGAAGAGGGAGAAGGCCGAATCACGCTTGGAGGCGTACTTGGGGTCGTCGTAGAGATTTCCCACCAGCACCTGCAGGTTGCCCTTGAACAGGCCGGTACCCACGGAAATCAGCAGCAGGGCGCCCAGCATGAGCACGATGCCCATGGTGTTGGCGCCTGTGGGGATGGAGAGGGCCAGGTAGCCGGCGAACATGACGCAGATACCGGTGACCACGCATTTTCCGAAGCCAATCTTATCGGCCAGGATACCACCCACGACGGGCATGAAATACACCAGGGCCAGGAAGATGGAGTAGACCTGGCTGGAAAGAGCCTGGTCCCAGCCAAACTTGGCCTGGAGGAACAGCATGAAGATGGCCAGCATGGTGTAGTAGCCAAAGCGCTCACCGGTATTGGCCAGGGCCAGGGCAAATAAGCCCTTAGGTTGTCCTTTAAACATAGTTAATACCTTTATCTTTTTGATTTATACTTATTTAACCTATTCCGAATCGCCGAAAGTGACAACGGAGTGACGGACTTCGATGCTATCGTGAATCTGGTCCAGTTCCTCCGGAGAGATGCAGTTGGAGCAGAACTGCACATCCTGCGGCCAACTGTCGAAGACCTCGCCCGCCTTAATATACACAGTTCCCTTCTTGCAGTTCCGGTCCAGATGGAACACCGGCCCGCTACTGACATAGAAGTACTCTATCTTCCTGGGCTGCTTCACCGCGTGATACACGAGCAGTCCGACAGCAAGCAGCAGCCCGCCGCCGAAGTATGCCACGGTAGCCCAGTTCTTTCTCCACCAGTTCATTTTTCCGTCAGTCTCTCTATCATCTTCCAGTACTTCTCATTCTGGGCCTTCAACTCCTCCACTTGGGCACGCAGCATCTCGTTCTCCCTGCGAAGAGCCAGGACCTCACTGGAATCACCGGCAATCTTGCCGATGTTTCCCCTGCCGCCGTTCTGCTCTATATGGTCCCCGCCTACGCTTACATCGCCGGTGAACATACTTACATCCCATCCCCTATCGTTATCGAGTAACTTACGTAAATGATTGTAAGGTAGCGGAGCCTTGCCGCTTTCTGCCATAGATACGAACTCTCTGGACACGCCGAGGAAGTCGGCGATGTCCTTCTGGAGCAGGTTGTTAACCTTTCTAAATGCCTTTAATTCAGTCATTTCACAACGATTTAAGGTCTCTCTCAAAAATTTTCACGTAAGAAAATGTAATAAAAATTTGGAAATGTAATTTACATTTGCTTACTTTGCAGTCGTAACCCGATGTTATGTAAGTGGGTTGCCGCAGTTAACACACAAAAGTAATATGCAAAGTAAGCAAAATTCTGGCAATCTTGCAAGGACTTTCGGAGAAATCTGGAACTCCCTCAACCAAGATGAACGTGAAACACTCACGCTCGACCTCTATAACGCCAAGTGCTGCAAGACAAGGCAGACCATTTGGAAGTGGGCCAACGGCAAGTCCCAACCCAGTGCACCTATCATCCGTGATACTGTTGCAAAGGTAGTAGGAAAGACCGTTGGCTCACGTGTTTTTGCCGCTCACCTTTTCCCCAGATAGTATGCCTGAATACCACACTTTCACCCCTCGTGAGCTGTGGGACCGCTATCTGGAATACCAGAAGACCGGCACTCTCCCCAAGCCTCAACCAGAAACCGTAGGACAATGGAAGCAGAACTGAAAGCGCAACTCGACCGGATAGAGCAACTGACGCTCCTCTCCCAGAAGACCGTGCTCTCCGTCAAGGACGCTGCACGTCTCACCGGCCGCACCGAGAAGAGCATCCGGAACCGCCTGCCGGAGATTCCCCACTACAAGGGACCGATGGGCATCTGCATCCTCCGCACCGACCTCGAACAGTATATGTGCGCCGTCAAGATAGTCCCCGTTTCCCACCTTATGAGATAAACCAACAACCCAATACCATTATGAAAAAGTTTTCCAACATCGTCCGCAACGCCGGACAATCCATCTTCCGCTCGGCCAGAAAGTTCTGGCGCAACAACCTCGCCCTTCTCAAGCGCATCCAGCTCGCATGGAACCACGGCAACGAGGACGAAATCATCAATGCTCTTATCACTCTGATGGAGGAGGGCATCCGTTGCCTCCTTATCGTTGCTTTCTACGCCTGCCTCGTGGCCGGATTCTTCAAGCCGCACTGCTTTATCACGGCTCTCTTCTACATCATCCTCATCGCAGTCTGGAATAGCAATATCAAAGACCGCAGAGAACAAGGGAGGGCTTAAATATGGCAACAGTACGAATCGACTGCCGGAACCGTTCAACCTTCGTTTCCGTCTTTACATACCTCACCGAGCCGACATGTATCGTCTCTTACCCGCAGGAACGCACCTTCATCATCTCCGAAGGGAACGTGAAGATAATCTCCGACTACCTCACCTCCATCGGCCTTGACATGAACAACGTTGACATCTACGACCTATGAATCCAGGAGACAAGATAAAGTGGCGCACTGTCAACGGATTCGCCCACGGAACCCTCATCCGTCCGTTGGAAGACACAAAGGTCTGGGCCGTCAAGATGGCCAATGACAAGTACATGCCCGTTCACGAGAACTCAATGATACCCGATACCAATGAATAAGAAGTACTACTCAAGACAAGAAGCAGCCGACGTGCTCGGTGTCTCCCCGCAGTCCATCTCCAACTACGCTGCCAAGGGTCTGCTTCACGAGGTCCGCAGAGGACCGAACAGCATCTACTCCCGCGAGGAGGTCGATGCCCTGAACTCCATGACGGAGTTCCACGACATCGAATCCATGCAGAAGGCCGTGGATGCCATGCACGAGGAGATGTCCCAGATGCACGCCCAGTTGTCCGAGAAATACGGACAACTCAAGGAAGAGTTCGTCCACACCATCACCGATGGTCATCCGAACCACTGGTTTCGCTACCGCCAGATTATCATGAAGATTCTGGACATGGCATGCGATGCCACCCTCACCGGCAGGGACAAGGACATCCTCTTCGATGCCCTGGTCTTCGACACTCTTCAAGAAATCGCTAACCGTTACGGCCTCACCCGTGAGCGTGTGCGCCAGATTATTGAAAGGTCCATCCGTCGTATTGTCCGCTTTGGTGACATCGCAGACGGCAGATTCAAAACCGCCACCGAAACTATCGACGGCCTCAAGAAGAAGGTGGATGCTCTTGAGGCCACCATCTACGCCCTTGAGCATCCGGAACTCGGAAAGCCCGTCGTTGATTGTGTCAACGAACTGGAGCGATTCCGCAATACTCCTCCGTTCAACGTCAGCCTGGCAGAGTTCGGACTGTCCATCCGTGCCGCCAACTGCTGCCGCGCTGCGGACATCGACACCCTTGGAGACCTCGTTGCACACACCCGCCTCCAGATGATGAAACTGCGCAACTTCGGCCGCAAGTCCCTCTTTGAACTCGATGACCTTCTGGGGAAGTTGAAACTCGATTGGGGAATGTGGGTTGACCCTGACTACGACTATTCCTATATGCGGAAGAAGAGCCATGCTTGACAAGCCCCAGCGTGCCGTAGTCGAACGCATCAAGGATGCAGGCCGCATTAAAATCTACATGGGGGGGGGTAAATACGAGGCCGATGGAGACCTCCTCGTCTGCTTCGACCAGACGCTCTCTCCGATAGACATCCGCGAGGTAAGACACCAGATAGCACTCGCAGTCCAGAATTATTTCAACCAAGCAAACCGCAAACTCACAAGATGACCATCAACGGCACAGTACACTGCATGTTCGAGCAATCCGGCACGTTCAAGAACGAGTTCATTAAGCTGGGTATCCCTGCTATGGACTACGACATCCAGAACAATTTCGGAGAGACGGACAACGTGGTTGACCTCTTCGCGGAGATTGAAAAGTCAGTGGGGGGGGGTACAAGTGTCTTTGATTCAATAAGTTCCGAGGATTTAATCATGGCTTTCTTTCCTTGCATATACTTCGAGACCATCCAGCAACTCTTCTTCGCTCTTTCGTCGAGGAATCTGGACAAGCATCCCGTGCAGGAGAAGATTCGCTACGCACTGGAACGTCTGGACCTGCGGACCAAGTTCCACCGGCTCCTCTACCAGTTGCTTCTGGTCTGCTACGACAAGAACCTCCGTCTCATCATCGAGAATCCGGCCACGGTTCCCAACTACCTCATCTCCGGCCAGAACTTCCCTCCGCCTACAATGATAGACCGACACCGGAGGATGCGGGGTGACTGGTTCGATAAGCCGACGGCCTACTGGTTCATCAACTGCGAGCCTACGAATCTGGAGAGTTACACGCCCTGCAACGAGAAACGCACGGTCCTCTCCCTTCCTCCTGGAGCCAAGGCCGGAATCTGCTCGGAAGAGCGGTCCATGATGTCTCCGGACTACGCAAGGAACTTCATCTGCGACTTCATCATTGGTGAAAGGCAGGAACACACAACACCAACACTTTTTGACCCATGAGTTACAACAAATACTTCGACACTCCGGAACACCTGCCAGAGCATGACCGGAACCTCATAGATGCAGCGCACCACCAGTGCTGGGAGGAAATAGAAGAGGATGCAGCGGAGACCGAGGAAGGAAGGGAAATCCTTCATGCCATTGCAGTACGAAAGTACCACATCGACGAGGCACGCTGCGGGATGATATAGATACCAAATAGGAACAATGCGGGCATTGTTTCCTGAACAATAAAGTTGGTTAGAACTGGGGTAGCCCGCGCCCCTTCGAGAACGGATAGGGAGTTAACATAGGATAGGCTCCAAGGCACCTGGAAAATGCCCTCATACATTAGGAGGTTCGATTCCTCCCCGTTCTCCCAGAAACCCAAATAAAACCAAGTTTATATGGAAACAATCAATCAACAATTAGCACCGCAAGGTAGCACCGTCTTGGGTCCGGCACTCGAATCCAAGTTCATCACTCTCTGCAACCAGGCAGGGGAACTCCAGCTTGCCGACGATGTGTCCTACACGTTCAAGGCAGCAGCCGTAGTCCAGTCTCTCCGCGACCTTCTCACGAAGAATGTAGTTGAGCACTACTTCATCCCTCTGATGGGGACACGTATCGGCTTCCTTACCGACCACGACAAGGAAGGGAAGGACGGAAAGAAACCCGCTCCCTATGATTGGCAGACCGTCCGTGATTGCGTCATCGACGGAGCCTGCCGTGGTCTGGCTCCCGTGGGTAACCAGATTAACATCATCGCCGGCAATATGTATCCGACCAAGGAAGGGTACACTGCACTGCTCAAGCGTCTTGGGGTAAAGTACTTCATCACCAAGAGCGAAGACAAGGCTGCACCTGGCTCCCAGACCGCGAAGATAGAATGCAAAATCTACTTCGAGTACAACGGCGAGAAGAGCGACTATACGTTCGTGGCCACTCCCAAGAAGAACCAGTTCTCGTCTCTGGACCAGCTCCAGGGTAAGGCAGAGCGCAAGGCCAAGAAGTCCCTCTACGAATACCTTACCGGCATCGACCTCGGTGACGCGGACGAAGATTCCGGCTCCGTTGATGACCAGAGTTCTGCCGTAGCAGACCGGAAAGCCCTTATCCGTGGAAAGGGTGAACCTCAAACACCTACACTGTTATGAACCGCTACGCACAACTCACTCCGGAGCAGTTGGAGGAACACTTCTCCAACTACCTCATCGACAGTTGGTCCTATTCCGGTGTCTCCTGCTTCGCACGAAACGAGAAAGCCTTCGAGATGCAGTACGTGTACCGCGAGAAGGATTCCCGCAGCATATCGAGCATAGCCGGTAACGCCTACCATGCAGCCCTCAAGAATTACTTCTGCGCCTGGACCGATGGTATGGAGCCTGCGGTGGTGAACCTCACCCAGTGGGCCTACGATTATCTGGACGAAGTTGGAGCAGACGAGTGGAGACTGACCGACAAATTCCCGTCAGTGGAAGCAGCCAAGGCCGAGGCAACCAAGAGTGTCAACAACCTTCTGGAATCCTTCTGCGCAGAGATAAGCACCTATACCGACCAGATTGCCCGCGTCCTGGACGTGGAAGAGAAATACGATGTCTGGGTGACGGTCAACGGTGTGGACATCCCGCTGCCGCTGCACTGCGTCGTGGACCTCGTGGTGGAACTCAAGGACGGACGCATCGTCATCATCGACCACAAGAGCAAGAGTTCCTTCACCGATGAGAAGGAGCTGGCCCTCGTGCATGGGCAGCAGGCCATCACCTACGTCAAGGGATGGGAAGCGGCCCACGAAGGTCAGGACATCTCCGAGGTCTGGTTCATCGAGAATAAAATCTCCAAGAACAAAGACAAGTCTGCCCAGATGCGCAAACATGTCTTCACGATGGACTTCGATAACCGGAGACTGTTCGAGGCACTGCTTTACGAGCCGCTGCGCCGTATGCTCGAAGCCGTATCAAATCCGGATTACATCTACACCATCAATTCGTCCGACAATTTTGTGGACATGGCCATCCTCTATGACTTCTGGGCACGCACGCAGATAAGCGAGGTGGAGGACTTCGAGTACATCCCCGCATCCAAAAAGGACCTTCTTGCAAAGCGGCAGCGCAAGATTAAGGATTCCTCCATTGGAGCCATCGCCCCGAAGGTCATTACAAATTTCCGTAAGAATGCCGCATCATTCATCGCCCTTGATTACACACATTCCGATATGACACCCAATGAGAAGATAGAACACATTCTCCGGACGTTCAACGTCAAAGTGCAGGTCGCTCACAAGATAGATGGGTTCTCCTGCGACACCTACCTCTGCGAAGTTGCGCAGGGAACCGAGATACTCTCGGTCTTCCGTCACACCCTCGACATCGCCAAAGCACTCGACGTGCCCCGTGTACGCTTGCAGGGAGAGCCTCTGGTAATGTACGAAGGAAAGGCATACCTCGCCATCGAAGTCAACAAGAAACGCACGAAGGACCTGCCTTGGGATAAGAAGTATTACACCGGTGGACACCGGCTCCCTCTGGGCCTGGACAATTTTGGAAACACGATAGTCTGGGACCTCGACAATAACACCAATCCCCACGCCCTTGTGTGCGGCGGTACTGGCTCTGGCAAGTCCGTCTGCCTCACCAATATCCTCTACTATGCTATCGAGGCCGGTATCCAGGACATCACCATCCTTGACCCCAAGTTCGAGTACGCATTCGCCCAGCTTCCGAATAACGTCCGAGTACTGTCCGAAATAAGCGACATTGAACGCTCGCTTGCGGAAATGGTCGCGGACATGAATAACCGCGTCAAAAACCGCCAGAAATGGCTCTCTCTGGTCATCTTCGACGAGTTCGCCGATGCCGTGGACCAGAGCCGAGGCCCGAAGGAACTGGAGCCTGGCGAGAAGTCACTTATCGAGAACTTCAAGATGTTGCTCCAGAAGGGACGCTCCGCAGGCTTCCGCTTCGTTGCTGCCACACAGCGTGCATCCGTGAAGACCATCCCTGGTGACATCAAGGTGAATCTTACCTCGCAGATTTGCTTCAAGGTCCCGAAGGGCCTGGACAGTAAGGTTGTTCTGGACACCGAGGGTGCAGAAGCACTGGCCGGAAAAGGTGACGGCCTTATCCATTCGCCGGAATACAATGACGGCCTCGTCCGTTTCCAAGCCTTCTACCGTCCGTTATAACAGCTTACCGCCATGTCAAGAATAGCAGAAAGAGGTTTGGACTATACCTTCCTGGATGTCAATTTCATTACCGACCGCAAGATTCGCAGGTTGAGGAGGCTTGTTGACAAGCACGCCCCTGGTGTCTTCATAGACCTTCTCTGCGTTATCTTTAAGGAGGGGTATTACATCCAGTGGAATGAGGACACGCTGCTTGATGTGGCCGACCTGATAGGATACGAAGAGGAATATATCACCGACGTGGTGAACGCCTCCTTGGAGGCAGGTCTATTCTCGAAGGAGATGTACGACGCTCACCACATCCTCACCTCCCACGGAATCCAGAAGCAGTACAATCTGGTAGTGACCAAGGCGAAGAAGAAGGCAAGGATAGAGGAGTTTTCTCTGCTCGATTCTTCCGAAGATAAGCCGTCAAATGATAATCCAGACGGAATACCTTCCGAAAGAAAGGGCTTAAATTCCGAAGGTATGCAACAAAGCATATTAGAGGATAATAGAGAAGATAAGAGTATAGTAGATAATACAAGAGAAGATTATTATTCTTCCGCTCCCTCAACCTATGTTGAGTTCGCTCCATTCGCAAGCGAAGAACAAAAAGAAAAATTCATTTCTTATATGTTCTTTCAGAATTGGCCTGCGGCCAATAAGGAACTGGAGAAATTCCTTGCCTTCAACAACACCGGTGGACGCAAGTGGGCCAGGATGGATAAGACGCAGCGAGAATCTGCGCTCGTCCTCTGGAAGCCGCAGCCGGAACCCAAGCAGAGGTTCGGCGAGCAGACACTGAAATGGTATCGCGCCTTCTACGATACCCTCAAGAAATGCAACGCTCCCTTCCCCGTGCTCATGGCTGCTCTGGATGACTGCATCACGTGGACATCCGATTCCACCTCCGTCACCTTCACATTCCCAGCAATCCTCCGAGACTTTGTTGAGAGCCATCTGGCTTCATTCCAGACGCTCTACGACAACTTCAAGAAATGGCGGCAAGTAAGCAAGATAATGTACCTATGCCCACCTTAACGGAACGCGAGGCAGAGACAATCCAGAAACTCATGCAGCAGATTCAGGTCGAATCACGGAGACCAGTGCAGCGCAAGTACCGGATTGTCAACCTCGCAGCAAAAGTGACCGTGATAATCAACAAAGCCCAACGACGTAAGAAATGAAAAAGAAGATTACCCCATACGAGTACATGATGGCCGCTCTGGAGAGAGGCAAGAAGACCGGTACTGCTGTACGGATGGACAACGGAGACCTGGAGCACGACCTCCAGTGTGGCTGCGTCAAGTACTTCCGCGCCCAGTATCCGCAGTTGGAACCGCTTCTCTTCGCCGTCCCCAACGGTGGTTTCCGCAACAAGGCCACGGCCGGCAAGATGAAAGCCGAGGGAGTGCGGGCCGGAGTCTCCGACATGCTCCTTCTGGTCCCCAACAAACTCTTCCACGGCCTCTGCCTGGAGACCAAGATTCTCCGCGAGTTCTACGACGGCAACGGAAAGTTCCAGAGGAAGAAGTCCTACCAGGAGCCGGAGCAGAAGGAATGGCAGGCAGCGGTCGAGCAGCAGGGCTATATGTACGTCGTGTACCGGACGCTTGAAGAGTTCATGCACATCGTGGACAATTACCTATCGACAACAATTTATTCAAAACCTACAAGAATATGAGAACAGCAATTCAAGTTTTCGACACCAGTATCATTGCCGCCTACAACAATGCCGGTGATGAGACCAAGAAATGTCTGGAGAAACTCTTCCCGAACGTGGACTTCTCCAAGCCCGTTGACATCATGGACCGCGTGAAGACGTGGGAGGATGTCGTGGAAGAGCTGGGCTGCGACCCGACCAGAAACCTTCCTACCAACGCGGAGCCGGACCTCGTGGCCTACGTGAAACTCCGCGCAATCGCTCAGGTCCTCAACGAAGGATGGACCCCGCAGTTCACCACCGACGAGTACCGCTACTTCCCGTGGTTCTTCCTCTACACCCAGGAAGAGATAGACGCTATGGACGAGGAGAAACGCTCCCGTGTGGTGCTCCGGTCGAGCAGCAGCGCGTACGCGAATGGCGGCGTTGCGTGGGCGTATGCGAGTAGCGATTCGTCGAGTGCGAGCACGTTCTATGGTTCCCGTCTTGCCTTCAAAACAAGGGAACTGGCCGTGTATGCAGGAAAGCAGTTCACCGAGATATGGGCGGATTTTGTCTTCCGTCCGAAGGCAAAATCCGCTGATTTTTCAGAGGCAAGAAATGGCAAGGAAGGATAATCCAGACCTGCCGCCGAGGACGTGCCGGAACTGCCGCTATGCGGAAGACTACGGCTCCGGCACTCTCGGATGCCTTCGTGACGGCCGCATCACCACCGCCGACGAATCCTGCCCGCAACATCGTTACACCCGAAAGAAGTTCACAAAATGATTACCGACATCGACAAATTCACCCAGGACGTGAAGAAAATGAGGGATGCCCAGAACGCATACTTCAAAGCCCGCAAAGACCCCAACGCCCCGCAGCAGGACATCTGGTCTCTGCTCAAGGAATCGAGGAAGCTGGAGGCTATCGTGGATAAGCAACTGGAGGAAGAGAAGCCGGAAGAACCTCAACTGTTTTAGCCCTATGGGAAAGAAATTCATAAAGAAGACGCAGCGTCTGCCACAGTGCTCAACCTGCATTCACCGCAGTTTCGACACCTGCCAGTTGCTCCGAGCGGAGTTCTCCAGCAAGACACCCTCCAACGGCAAGTGCACCTGCTACAAGAAAACAAACCGTCCACCAATCTTTTAAGCCATGAACGTCAACATCGACCCCAACCCAAAGCGTAGCCTCACCCAGAGGCAGCAGGTCCTCCGCTATATGATGAACGGAGGCAGTCTCACTCCCCGCAAAGCCTGGCTCCTCTTCGGAACCTCCAAACTGGCCACGCGAATCTCCGAACTCCGTCTCCAGGACGGTATCTCCGTGATAGAGCAGAGTTACATTAAGGTACGCACGCACGGTGGCGGTCGAACCCACGTGATGCGCTACTGGATAAAGAAGGAAAACCGCACCGCAGTATGACTACCAAGCAATTCAAGAGAGCCAGACGGCTCTGCTCCCGCCGGTGGTACTTGAGATTCAGGGAGTATAAGTTCCTGCGCCTCTTCAAGAGATGCGACAAGAAACTCCTCTCCGCGAATCCTTACGAGCTGGACGAACTATCCGAAAATATGACACGGTACGCAGTCAAAATGGCCTGGTACACAAACAAACTCAAGTAACAATGGAAGAAGAAAAACTCATACTCAAGATTGAACACGACGAGCAGGGAAACCTCGTCGTAGAGATACCGGACACCGACAATGCAGTGATGGCCGTTGCCACTCACGTCTGGGATGGTATCCGCAAGAAGGACCAGCGTGCTCTTGACATACTGTTCTCTATGGTCACGCACTTCCTTGCGCAAGACATCTCCGGCAACATCGAGAAGCAGTTTATTAAGAATCTCAAGGAGGTCGTGCCGGAATACCGTGCACAGTACGCTACGATGGCCCGCCAACTCCGTAAACCCAAGAGCTGATATGGAACGCAACATCGTTATCGTCCACTTCAATACGCCCGAACTTACGGCCGCTGCGGTGATGAGCATCCGGAAGCACACTCCGGATGCCAGAATCACCATCTTCGACAACTCCGACAAGCGTCCGTTCGAGCCGATGGAAGGAGTGACAATCATAGACAACACCGCCGGTCAACTCATAGACTTCAAGGCCCTGCTCGACCGGTTCCCAGAGAAGCAGCACACCACCATCAACAACTGGGGAAGCGCGAAGCACTGCTATACCATCGACTATCTCTGGCAGTGGTTCCCCGAAGGCTTCGTCCTGATGGACAGTGACGTTCTGGTGAAGCAGGACATCTCCATCTTCTTCGACGAGAAGCAGCCGTGGGTAGGAACCACCTACGTGAATCCGGCCAGTCCGTTCTGCAAGGTCCCGCGCCTGCTGCCGTTCCTCTGCTGGATTAACGTCCCGATATGCCAGAGCCGTGGCGTGCGCTACTTCGACGGGGACCGCAACTGGAAACTGCATCCTGGCGGTCCGGATACCTGGTACGACACCGGCGCATCCTTCCTTGAGGACTGCTTCGACAACGAACTCAACGGTCTGGAGATAGACATCAATGATTACATCGAGCACTTCGGCTCCGGCAGCGTGCTCAAGTCACGCAAGGCCGGTCAGCACTGGCTCGAAAAACACGCAGACCTATGGAAAAGATTCTGATTGTTATACCCTACCTCTCCAAAGGAGCACAAGGGAAAGAGATTGTCTATGCAGTCGAAGGATGGAAGCAGCACTTCAAGGAGGACTGCCACATCATCATCGTCGGAGACTATGACAAGAACGTGCAGGAGGTATTCGACCGCGCCAAGCAGGGAGAGCCGGACATCTCGTACATCGAATGCCCGCGCATCACTCCGGTGGAGGGCCAGTACACCTGCCATCTCGACCACGTGAATAAGTTCCGCACCGTCCGTAATAATTTTCCGGATAGCACCGGATTCATCTACGCCTGCGACGATATGTATGCCGTCAAGGATTTCCGTCTGGCCGACGTGCAGGCCCCGAAGGTGAAGAGTTTTGCGATGACC
>R24__coassemble_92_pt1 | contig 71830 bp, 65 predicted proteins | sample R24__metabat2_high_PE_033 | metagenome-assembled genome bin R24
CGAATCCCTCACTCACCGCAATAAGGCGTCTGCAGAGCAGACGCTTTTTGCGTTTCGTTCGGGATTCTCACCACTACTTAAACCACTCGGTAAGATGGTCCTTGGCGTAGAGGTAGTAGACGGCTATGCCCACCCAGCTGGTGACCAGCACCAGGATGCTGCAGATAAGTTTTCCAACCAGGGAGATGGGTTTCTTGAGAATGTCGATGACGGCCAGGACGGCCAGGACAAGGCCTGCAATGTAAAGAATGGTTCCAAGCATAGTGTGAGGTTTTTAGGTTTATCTCTGCAAATATAACAAAAAATCGGAATGTTTATCGTCCTCCGCCGACTCGTCCCTCCTTCACAGGGCCTTGCTACGGTGCAAAGATGAGATTTTATTTCTATATTTGCTGAGGAAATTAACTATGAGACAATGAATAAGGTTTTTGTATTAATGGCCATGTGCCTTACGTTCACGGTGATATCTTGCCGTAAAGATGACATGGGAGGGAAAACAGATCCGCTTCCGTTCCCGATGGACGATAACAAGGACCTGTCCGTATCGCCCGGTGACGATTTCTTCTCTTACTGCAACGGTACATGGTACAAGAATACTCCCACGCCGGCAACGGGAACCGTGGGAGGAGTTTACGATGCCCAAAGGGCCATGGTCCAAAGGGTGGAGGAAATGAAAAAAGACGTGCCGGATGTTCGTCGTTTCTTCGAGGGCATGGATCACATGTGGGACACCCCGGAAGCCTCCATGGCCTATGTGCAGAAACTGGTGGATGCTATACCGGTGCCTCAAAACCATGAAGAGGCGTTCCGCTATGCTGGAAAACTGCTCATGGAAGGAGTGCCAACAATAGTGGAAATGTTACTGGTATGGCAGGATGGAAAAAACGTTTGTTCCGTATTTCCCGCTACCGATAAGCCTATAAAGCCATCGGCCACGGAGGCACTGGAAGATTTGGTCCCCGTCACTCAGACTAAATCCGGAGAAGACGGAGTTATTTCCCAAATTGTTAAGGGAATGGGTCTCGATATGGAAAACATATATATAGCACCTTCTGTCGTCTCTACCTTTGAGTCATTCAGCACATGGAGCCTGGAAGATTTGTATCAATCCATGGTTATGGGTGTGAAACGTCATCTGTATCCATATGTGAGCAGTGAGGCGTTGGAGGAAAGCAATAGCTGGAAACCTACCCCGCTTACCGAAAAATCCGCCAAGTTAAATGCACGCATGAAGTTTTCATATCCCATATCCTACCACCTTGTGCAGAAATATTTCCCGGCTTCCGTAAAGGAAAAGTACCTTGTAATGACCAAGGAAGTAGTGGAGGCGTTCAGGGAGCGCCTCATGGCCCTGGATTGGATGAGTGAAACTACAAAGAGCAACGCCATCAAGAAGATTGATGCAATGCAGCTGTTTGTTGGCTACCCCGACGAGTGGTGCATGGACGGTATCCCAAAGATTGAAGACTGCGATACTTTTGTTGAAATCTACCACAGGCTGTCTGCGGCAAAAAACAAACTGCAGGGCTGCCTGAAGGGGAGCAGGGACTCTTTCACGCAGCATATTATGCTCTATGTCCTTGACAACGACGAAGGTATGGTGCCCACAGACCTTACGCTGGTAAATGCCATGTATGATCCTGCCTCCAACAGCATAATGATCTATCCTGCCATGATGATGAGCCCGGTCGCCAGAGAGGGCATTACGGAAGCCCATACCTATGCCGAGTTTGTTCTAATCGGTCATGAAATCACCCACGGATTCGACCAGAACGGAGCACTTTACGACGAGATTGGGAGCAAGAAGAACTGGTGGACGGTTGCCGACAAGTTGGCCTTCGAACGGAAGCAGAATAACCTTATAAACTGCTACGGTCACATGGAATACGACCCAGAGCGTCAGCCCACCGTCTTCAGCGACGGCACCCGTACCCTTGGAGAGAATATTGCAGACCTTGGAGGTTTTCTTACAGTACTGGATGTGTACAAAAAGAAACTTGTGCAGGAGGGTTATACCGGGGATAATTACAATGCGCAGCTACGGAAGTTCTATGAATCCTATGCCGATTTCTGGCGTGTAAAATATAGCGACGAAAAGCTCTCGGATTTAATGAAGAGCGATGTCCACTCCGTTGCCCGACTTAGGGTGAACGGTGTAGTGATGAATACAGACCTCTGGTACGAACTCTACGGAGTTAACCGTAACAATGTCCTCTACCTTGCAGAGGACGAGCGCACCTATATCTGGTAAGTATAAAGGCGTAGTCGTTCTCCTGCGCACCCTCTGATCCTCTGCCTGGGCGTTTCCCAGGGCAAACAGGACCAGAAGGGTGCTAAGGAATAGTTTAAGTCTTGTGGGGTTCACGAAAGACTACAGCGGAATGACGCCGATACCGGGACGGTCGGGCAGGCTGAGCTTGCCGTTCACTACCTTTACGCCGTCAAAGCGGTCGTTGGCAATGAGGAGGTTACCATCCAGGTCTGCGAAGTCCACGTAAGGGGAGAACTGGGCGGCGGCGCTCACGGCGCAGGAGGTTTCCGTCATGCAACCCACCATCACCTTCATGCCCAGGGCGCGGGCCATGGTGGCCATTCTCCAGCCCTCACGCATACCGGTGCACTTCATGAGCTTGATGTTGATGCCGCTGTAGGCGCCCATCAGGGACGGGATGTCCTTCATGCGCTGGATGCTTTCGTCGGCGAAGATGGGGAGGGGACTGTGCTCGGTGAGCCAGGCGATATCGTCCAGGCGCTCCTTGGGCATGGGCTGCTCTACCATCACGATGCCGTGTTCCTTGAGCCAGAAAATCTCGTCCAGGGCTTTGTCGCGGTCTTTCCAACCCTGGTTGGCGTCTACGGCCAGGGGAACGTCCGTGACGGTGCGGATGGTCTCGATCATCTCCACATCCGTATCCAGACCTACCTTTACTTTAAGGATATTGAATTTTCCTGCGGCTTCCAGGGTCTTCTCCTTGACCACCTCGGGGGTATCAATGCCGATGGTGAAGGTGGTGGAAGGAGCCTTGTCGGGATCCAGACCCCAGATGCGGTACCACGGCTGGCCCATGAGTTTGCCCACGAGGTCGTGCAGGGCTATGTCAATGGCGCACTTGGCGGCTCCGTCTCCCTCCGAGAGGCTGTCCACGTAGGTGAGGATCTCTTCCATCTTGAAAGGATCGTTGAACTGGGAGAGGTCCACCTTGTTGAGGAAACTGGTGACCGACTCCACACTCTGGCCCAGGTACGGGGGCATGGAGGCCTCTCCGTAGCCGGTAACGCCTTCCCATTCCAGCTCTACCTGCACGTCCGGGGTGGTGGTGCGGCTGTAGCTGGCCACGGTGAACACGTGGGCAAGCTTGAGTTCGTACGGGAAGAACTTCATGTGAAGCTTGCCGTCTCCTTTGACAATGTTAAACTTCTGCGGGCCGCTGGTGCAGCCTGCCAGTGCAATGCCTGCTGCCGCCAGAGCGGAGGTTTTCAGGAAATCGCGTCTATTCTGCATAATATGGATTGGTTAATGTAGTGTTAAGTCCTTCGTGGATGTTGATGTAAGGCAGGATGCTGTTTCCAAACAGATATCGGCCCGTATTGTAGGCATCGTAGTAAGGGTCATCGGGGTTGAAGCTGCCAATCTGCACCAGGCCCATGGAATGGATGAACCGTCCGTTTCCCAGGTAGAATCCCACGTGCGAGGGGCGTGGGCTGCCGTCTTCGCGATAGCGGCCGAAGAAGACCAGGTCTCCGGGCACCAGCTGGCTGCGGTCCGTGATACGGACGCCCGTCAGGTAAATCTGGCTGCAGTCCCGGGGGATGATGATGTCGTGCATGAAGAGGGCGGTGCGGACAAAGCCGCTACAGTCCATGCCCTTGGGCGACATGCCGGCCCATAGGTAGGGGAAGCCCAGCATGCCCTGGGCGGTCTTGAGGATGGCCTCGGGGCTCTGGTCCAGGCCCTTTCTCCATTCGGCCTCGGTCTGGGCGATGCTCTTGCAGACGTAGCCCTTTCGGCCGTCCGGGAATCCTACCTGCAGCCACTTGCCCTTCTTGCCCAGGAATTTGAGGCGGTCTCCGGCCACTACGTCAGAGACCACGGCGCTTTTGGCCGATGCTTCCTTGTACACAATGCCGGTAAGGCCGGTGACCACCACCTTGGGGGCGGCGTTCCAGGCATGGTACTCTTCAAAGCTCATGCGCGTGATGCCGGCGTAGTGTACCCAGCCGGTGTAGTTGTCCGGGGTTTGCACCTGGGGCCAGGGATTGCCGTTGTCGCTGATCTGCAGCACGTGTACCGGCGTGCCCAGAAGGGCCTGGGACACCATTTCGGCGTCAAAATCGGCGGTACGTCTCAGATTGCAAACGGAAATATTGACAACTCCGTACTCTTGGGCAAAAACGGAAAGGCAGCAGAAGGCTGCGAGGATGAGGGTGGTCAGTCGTTTCATACCTCAAATATAATAAAAAAAGACATCCGAAGATGTCTTTTTCTTAAATTATTTAGGAATCATCCTAGAATACGTCGGGCTCGTTGTTTTTGGGCTCTTCGTTTTCGAAGCGGGGCTTGCGGGGACGGTCCTCGCGGCGGGGTCCGCGGTCTCCCTCACGACGGGGCTTGCGGTCGCGGTCGCCTTCGCGGCGGGGTCCGCGGTCACCACCCTCGCGGCGCGGGCCACGGCCTTCGCGCTTGGGCTCCACATAACCTTCGGGCTTCTCGGTGAGGGCGCGCATGGAGAGGCGCATCTTACCGGTCTTGGGATCAATCTCGAGGAGCTTTACATCTACCTCGTCACCCACCTTGAGCACGTCTTCCACCTTGTCGGTCTTGCCCCAGGCAATCTCGCTCACGTGGAGGAGGCCTTCCTTACCGGGCAGGATCTCGATGAAGGCGCCGAATTCCAGGATGCTCACCACCTTGCCGTGGTATACCTGACCGGCCTCGGGCACGGCGCAGATACCCTTGATCTTCTCCAAGGTAGCGTCCATGGCAGCCTTGTCGGTGCCGAAGATATCTACAACACCCTTGTTGGTGCCGTCACCGTTGTCCACCTCGTCGATGGTGATGGTGGTGCCGAATTCCTTCTGCATGCCCTGGATGGTTTCACCACCCTTACCAATGATGGCGCCGATGAACTCGGCAGCCACCTCAATCTGAACCATGCGGGGCACGAAGGGCTTGTAGTCCTCACGCGGCTCGGGGATGGTCTTGAGCATCTCGCCCATGATGTGGAGGCGACCCTGACGGGCCTGCTCCAGGGCTTTCTCCAGTACTTCGTAGGACAGACCGTCCACCTTGATATCCATCTGGGTGGCGGTGATACCGTCCTTGGTACCGGTTACCTTGAAGTCCATGTCACCGAGGTGGTCCTCGTCACCAAGGATATCGGTGAGGATGGCGTAACGGTCGTTGGGGTGGGTCTCGTCGGTGATCAGGCCCATAGCCACACCGGCTACCGGTTTCTTGATCTTGACACCGGCATCCATCAGGGCCAGGCAGCCGCCGCAGACGGAAGCCATGGAGGAAGAACCGTTGGATTCAAGGATATCGGAAACTACGCGTACGGCGTAGGGGAATTCGGGAGCCGTGGGAATGACGGGCTTGAGGGCGCGCATAGCCAGGTTACCATGGCCGATCTCACGACGGCCGGTGCTGCGCTGGGGCTTGGCTTCGCCGGTGGCGAAGGGAGGGAAGTTGTAGTGCAGGACAAACTGCTGGTCGTCCTGGATGAGCACCTCGTCCATCTCCTTCATATCCATCTTGGTGCCCAGGGTGACGGTGGCCAGGGACTGGGTTTCACCGCGGGTGAAGATGGCGCTACCGTGAGCGCAGGGCAGATAATCCACCTCACACCAGATGGGACGCACCTCGTTGGTGGCGCGGCCGTCCAGGCGCTTGCCCTCGTCCAGGACGAGGTTGCGCATGGCCTCTTTCTCCACGTCGTGGTAGTAGCGGTCAATCATGGCACCCTTGAGCTCCAGGTCTTCCTCGGAGAACTGGGCCTTGAACTCGTCGCGGATGGCGTTGAAGCCGTCTTCGCGCTCGTGCTTGGGCTTGGCGCTCTTGGCCAGCTCGTAGCACTTGTTATAGCAAGCCTCGTGGACGGCGGTCTTGAGGGCCTCGTCCTCCTCGTCGTGAGGATAGTCGCGCTTGTTCACGTCGGTACCGAGATCCTTCATGAGCTCCTTCTGTACGCGGCAGTGCTTCTTGATTTCTTCGTGGGCGAACTTGATGGCCTCCAGCATGTCGTGCTCGGAAACCTCGTTCATTTCGCCTTCCACCATCATGATGTTCTCCTCGGTGGCGGCCACCATCAGATCCAGATCGGCCCTCTTGTTGTCCTCGAAACCGGGGTTGATCACGAATTTGCCGTCAATGCGGGAAACGCGCACCTCGGAAATAGGACCGCCGAAGGGCAGGTCGCTGGAAGCGAGGGCGGCCGATGCGGCCAGGCCGGCGAGGGCATCCGGCTGGATGTCTTTTTCGGCCGAAATGAGCATCACGTTCACAAAAACTTCCAGGTGGAAGTCACTGGGCCAGAGCGGACGGATGGGACGGTCCACCAGGCGGGCGATGAGCACCTCGTAGTCGGAGGGACGGCTCTCGCGCTTGAGGAAGCCTCCGGGGAAACGGCCGGCGGCATAGTATTTCTCACGATAATCCACGGTGAGGGGCATAAAGTCGGTGCCCTCTTTCACCTCCGTGGCGCAGGTGACGGTGGCCAGCAGCATGGTGCCACCCATTTTCACAACGGCAGAACCGGCAGCCTGTTTGGCCAGTTTTCCGGTTTCGATCTCGATTACCCTTCCGTCGGGTAATTCAATGGTTTTTTTGATAATGTTCATTATAACTTCTATTACGTCTTTATCGTCTTGCCCCCTATGGGCATGGTTCTTTCATTGAAAAGGGGGCGGGAGTTCAGCCTTGCTGAAATCCCAACCCCCGTGTTTTCCTATCCTTTTGCTTATCGGCGGAGACCCAGCTCCTTGACGATAGCCCTGTATCTCTCGATGTCGATTTTCTGAAGGTAGTTCAGAAGCTGACGACGCTTGCTGACCAGGCGGAGAAGGCTGCGACGCGTTACCACGTCTTTCTTGTTCTTCTTCACATGCTCAGTGAGGTGAGCGATACGGTAGGAAAATAAAGCAACCTGACTCTCAGGAGAGCCGGTGTCCTTATTGGACTTTCCGTACTTCGCGAAAATCTCTTGCTTTTTCTCAGGCTGTAAATATTCTGCCATGATGCAATGAGTTTAAAATGTTAAAAAATTTAGCCCGCAAATGTACGAATTAATTTTTGAACTGCCAAATTTACTTGCTTTCGGCCTTTAATGCCTCTTCCAGGGCGTCCCAATGCTCGGGGCTCATGCGGACGGGGTTATACAGGCAGATGCCTTTGGCGCCGGAAGCCAGGACGTTGTGGATGGCCACGGGCAGCTCCGAGGGAAGGAGACCGGTGCTGTTGGGGCTCTCCTTGGAGGCGGGGTTCTTCCAGTTCCGGCAGATGCGGAGGCTGCTCACCACGGGCACGCCGCCGGCCGACTGCACTTCTTCCTCTACCACGGGGCCCAGCCAGTCGGGTCCTTCTCCGTAGAGGTCGTTGTAGTTCATGGGGAAGAACATGTCCACCATCCACTGGTTCCACTGCTGGCGCACCATGTGCTCTGCGTAGGAACCGGGGCCGGGGAATACGTCCACGCTCACTTTCTTGCCCAGCTCATGGACGGTTTGGGCCACGCGGTCCACAAAGAAGGTGAGCTGGTCGCAGCGGAACTGGGCCCACTGGGGTACGGTGGAAGGATCTTCCACAGCCTGGATATCGATGCCGGTCTGGTCAAAGAAAGTCTGGGTGCAGTAGTCGCAGTAGCAGTAGTCTGCGGGAGCGTACTCCTCACCGTCGTTCTCGATGCCGTACAGCTCTCCCAGGGCACGGGCCAGGATCACGTCCGGATAGCGGATAAAGTCCAGGCGCACGTAGTCCACGTCCGGGATCAGGGCCACCTGGGTGTATTGTTCAATGAGGAAGTCCTGTACCTCCGGATTGGCGGGGTCCAGGAAACGGTAGTTGTTCAGGTAGTTGGGGTTTTCATCGGCGCTTTGTCCCAGGCGGTTGACGGCGTACCAGTGGTGGGGGAGGTCGCTTCTGAGCATGGAGGGAACCCAGGCATGGTATTCCAGGCCTTCTTCGTGGGCGCGGCGGGAAGCTTCCTTGATGCCTTCCATGGAGCGGGCGTCCAGGCAGACGCCGGTAACCCCCTTGCTCTTCCACACGTGGAAGTTCTTCTGGAGGGTATCCATGTTGGCATTGCTGGAAAGGCGATGCCATACGTATACGGAAACAGGTTCCTTGTTGCCACCGGTACAGGCAGCCAGCATGATAGCGGCGGCGATGCCGATAAAGAGTCTGATTTTCATAGAGGATAATTACGTCGCGCAAATATAGCGATTTTCCGTGAAAAGCCATATCTTTGCAGTACCAAAAAAGGATTCATTATATGAAAATTGGCATCTGCAACGACCACGCTGGCGTGGAGTACAAATTCAAACTCATCAAAATGCTTCAGGGCCGCGGCATCGAAGTGGTCAATTTCGGAACCGATTCGGAGCAAAGCGTAGATTATCCGGACTTTGCCCACCGCCTGGCCCAGGCCGTGGAAAGCAAGGAGGTAGACCTGGGCATCGCCCTCTGCGGTACCGGTAACGGCATGGCCATGACGCTCAACAAGCACCAGGGTATCCGCGCCGGTCTGGCCTGGGGTACCGCCATCGGCAAACTGGTGGCCCAGCACAACAATGCCAACGTCCTGGTCCTGCCCGCCCGTTTCATCAGCTATCCCATGGCTTCTTCCATCGTCCGCGCCTGGCTGGATACAGACTTCGAAGGCGGCCGTCACCAGAAGCGCATCGACAAAATCCCCTGCTAATGCGTTTTACCCGGGACATCGCGGATTACCCGGAAGGCATCGTCCTCCCGGTAGACAAGCCGTACCGTTGGACATCGGCCGATGTCATCCGCAAGCTCAAGTACGCCGCCATCAAGCACTTCCAGAAGAAGAACCTGAAGGTGGGCCATGCCGGCACGCTGGACCCTCTGGCTACCGGCGTGCTGCTGGTGTGCATCGGCCCGGCCTGCAAACGCGCGCAGGAGCTGCAGGATCACGATAAGGAGTACATCGCCCGCATCCGCTTTGGCGCCACCACCCCCTCCTACGACCTGGAGAAAGACGTGGACCGCACCTTCCCTTACGAGCACATCACCCGGGCCGATGTGGAAGCCGCCCTCCCGGCTTTCCTGGGAGACCAGGAGCAGGTCGCGCCTCTTTTCAGCGCCAAAAGCGTAGACGGCGTCCGTGCCTACGAACTGGCCCGCAAGCTCTACCGCAGCGGCCGCGCCGCCGAGCTGGACGCCGCTGCCCTGGAGACCCTCCAGCGGAACAGGATCACCATCTCGGAGCTGGAACTGCTGGACTTCTTCCCTACCGGAGATTCTTTGGAGCCGGCGTCTCCTCAGAATGACAGCAATGCATCCAGTCGCATCCATGTGGCCGATACATCGGCCCTGGGCCTTCCGGAGGCGGTGATTCGCATCGCCTGCTCCAAAGGCACCTACATCCGCGCCTTCGCCCGTGACCTGGGCGAAGCCCTGGGCTCCGGCGCCCACCTTTCCGGCCTTATCCGCTCCCGCAGCGGCTCCTTCCGCGTGGAGAACGCCCTCTCCCTCGATGCCGCCCTGGCCCTTCTAGCCCCTGACGTCTAAATATCAGATTATCAGCGAATTATACGCGTAGGGGTGCACCCGCAAGTGCACCCCTTGAAGCGTAAGCGTCTGAAAACCAATCACTTTGCAAACAGGGTAAAAAACATGCTTTTTTCTTTCCAATTCCAATAAGAAACATAGAATCGTACATCTAAAACAACACATTCTTTTTTCCGATTGTTTTTTTGACCATAAATCTATTATATAATTGTGACCTCAAACACATTGATTTATGCGAGGTCATAAGCGAAAATACTATCCACAAAGTTTCGACCATATCTTTCAGCATGCTCTGGGATACCGGGTAATCTTTTATTCTTTGGAAGACAGACTTGTCTTTTACACCATCTTCTCTGTCATGGCTTGGAGATATGAGGTGACGGTACTGACCCTGGCTTTGATGTATAATCACTTCCATACTCTCATTCATGCTTCAACGTCCAAAGTGAGATCGTTGTTCATCGGTACTCTGACCTCTACTTTTGCAATGGCATTTAATAGGGATACAGGCCGAAAAGGACCGCTGTTTGAAAAAGCTTATGGCAGTGCCCCCAAGTCCGTCGAGAAGAAAATCCGGACCAGCATAGCGTACAACTTCAACAATTCGGTAGAGAAAGGATTATTTGTCCGGGCCGAAGATGATCGCTGGAATTTCCTGGCATACATAGAGAGTGACCACCCATTCTCCAAACCTATCATCATGGGTAAGGTTTCTAATACTTTTCGAAGAAGGCTTAAGGAAGTTGATGCCCATGTTAGAGACCATGACTACTTGGGTTACCCTACACTCAGACGCTTATTTAGGGATTTGTCGACCGAAGAAAGAGAACAGCTGGTCGATTATATTATTAGTAAGTACTTTCCTTTCGACAGAGGAACCCTGCTTGGCTTCTATAAAAACTACGATTCTATGGTTCTGGCTATAAATTCCAATACCGGCAGTGAATACGAGATCAAAGAAGAATATCGGCCCGAAACCGATTGCGCTTATACTCAGATGCTTGACGTCGTTGCCTATTCCTCCTTTGCTGCTAATCCCCATTCCATCGTATCGGCCCTTCCTGAAAAGAAACAGCAGATAGCCCTTCAACTCAAGAGATTAACCTCCGCCAAAGACTATCAAATTGAGCGCCTTCTCCATCTCTAACCATTTGTAAATAAATCACATAAGCATATAGGGGTGCACCCGCAAGTGCACCCCTTGGACATCAAGTGACTGAAAACTAGCGGATTAAAAAACAGGCAGTGTGAAGGCCGTTGGAAATATGAGCGGAATCCGCTAACTTTGCATCTCCAATTCTGAACCCATGGAAAGAAGAACACGTGTAAGATTTGCCCCGTCTCCCACCGGACCGCTGCATATGGGCGGCGTCCGCACGGCTTTGTATAACTATCTGTATGCCAAGCAGAAAGGTGGAGACTTCATTATCCGAATTGAAGATACCGACTCCCATCGTTTTGTGCCCGGCGCAGAGCAGTATATCATCGAGGCCCTCAATTGGTGCGGGATTATCCCCGACGAAGGCGTAGATGAGAACGGTAAAGTGGTAGAGGTAGCTTCTCCCAAGCACCCGCACGCCCCTTACCGCCAGAGCCAGCGCAGGCCCATCTATCGGCAGTACGCCGAGCAGCTGGTAGCCGCCGGCTGGGCCTATTACGCCTTTGACAGCGCCGACGACCTGAACGAGCGCCGCGCCGCCGCCGAGGCCGCCGGCCAGACCTTCATGTACAACGCCGCCACCCGCAAGGAACTCCGCAACTCCCTCACGCTCCCGGAGGCCGAAGTGAAGCGCCTGCTGGAAGAGACCACGGACTGGACCGTCCGCTTCAAGATGCCGGAAAACCGCATCGTCAAGATGGACGACCTCATCCGCGGCCACGTGGAAGTGAACACGGACACCCTGGACGACAAGGTGCTCTGGAAGAGGGCCGATGAGCTCCCTACCTATCACCTGGCCAACATCGTAGATGACCACCTGATGGAAGTCACGGAGGTGATCCGCGGAGAGGAATGGCTGCCGTCGCTGCCCCTGCACTACCTGCTGTACGAGGCCTTCGGCTGGACCGATACCATGCCCCGCTTTGCCCACCTGTCGCTGCTTCTGAAGCCCATCGGCAATGGCAAACTTTCCAAGCGTGACGGTGACAAGCTGGGTTTCCCGGTGTTCCCGCTGGCCTGGAAGAATCCCGAAACCGGAGAAGTGTCCCACGGTTACCGTGAAGACGGCTACTTCCCCGAGGCCTTTGTGAACCTGCTGGCCTTCCTGGGCTGGAACCCCGGAGACGACCGCGAGATGTTCACCCTGCCGGAGCTGGTCAAGGCCTTCTCCCTGGACAAAGTGCAGAAAGCCGGTGCCAAGTTCAACCCGGACAAAGCCAAGTGGTACAATAAGGAATACCTTCGTCTGAAGACCACGGAAGAACTCACCAACCTGTTCATCCCCGTGCTGGAAAGCCACGGAATCAAGGTGGTGAGCGGTGCCTGCGTCCCGGACTTCGACACCCATACTTTCTCCCGTGAATACGTTCAGGGCGTGGTAGAGCTGGTGAAGGAGCGCGCCACTTTTGTGGCCGACATGTGGGACATCGCCGCCTACCTCTTCGTAAGCCCGGAGCAGTTCGAGGCCTTCGGCGTCAAAGCCGGTGCAGGCCTTCCTACCAAGGCTGCAGATCCCAATCGGCCCGTAGATCCCCGTGCTAAAGTCTTTGACGATGCCGCTACGGCTCCCTTCCTGGCCAAGGATGTGGACAAGTTCTGGAAGGAGGATCACTACGAGTACTGCTTCGAGGTGTGCCAGTACATCACCGGCGCCGCCTTTGGCTTCGACGACCTGGACAGCTACCGCGGTCCCATGACCACCGAGGCCCTGGAAGTGGCCATCGAGGAGTACATCAAGAAGAACGAGTATCCCATGGGCAAAGTGATGAACAGCCTGCGACTCGCCCTCACCGGTGCAGCCAGCGGTCTGGGCATCGCCGCCATCCTGAGCTTCATCGGCAGAAAGGAGTTCGCCCACCGCATGGGCTTTGTGGCCGAGCGGCTGGGACGGAAATAAGCCAATCAGCTAAGTTTCGTCCACTCAACGATTTACAAAACAAGGGGTGCACTTATAGGTGCACCCCTTGGTGTATAAGTGACTGGGAATCAGCTAGCTATGCACACGGCGGATGGCGGGGATGTTTTCCAGATCGGCCTTCTTTTCGCCGGGGGCTACACAGAGCACGGGCTTCTTCTCGGAGGAGAAGTCAAAGCGCTTGGCGTTGTCGGAGTTGTTGTAGCCAATTTTGATGGTTTCGGCGCCGGTGGGGATGGAGAGCTCGCCCTCATGGTGGGGCTCCTCCCACTGGAAGTCCTCGTCAATGATGACCAGGTTGCCCAGGTCCTTGTTGAGGCCCAGTCCGCCCAGGTCCATCTCAAAGCCCGTCACAATGGCGGTGATGCGTACCTTGTCTCCAAACTCGGGGTCATCGTCCCAGATGATCCCCTTCTTGAAGTGGTTGGCATCGCCGGTGTACTCGGTGATCATGTCGTCAATACGCTCGAGGTCGCTCATCTTGGCGCCGCGCTCGTTGTTGCCGGTGGTGATATTGATGAGCACGTTCTTGGCGGTCTTCAGATCGAAATCGTTCAGCAGCGGGCTCTCGAAAGCGCCCTTCACGGCCAGTTCCAGGCGGTCGTTGCCGGTGCCCTCGCCGCTGCCCATCAGGGCCATGCCGGAGTTGCGCATCATTTTGCACACATCCTGGAAGTCCACGTTGATGTAGCCGGGGCAGTTGATGACCTCGATGATGCCGCGGACGGCGGTGGCCAGTACCTCATCGGCCTTGGGAAAGGCTTCCTGGATGAGGGTGTCCCCAAAGAACTGGTACAGTTTCTCGTTGTTGATGATCAGGAGGGAGTCCACGTTCTTCTCCAGCTCGTGGATGCCGTCCACAGCCTTGGACTGGCTCTCGTTGCCCTCGTTCCGGAAGGGGATGGTCACCACGGCCACCGTGAGGATGCCGCGGTCCTTGGCCATCTTGGCAATGACCGGCGAGGCGCCCGTTCCGGTACCGCCGCCCATACCGGCGGTGATGAACAGCATCTTGGTGCCGCAGTCCATGACCTTGGCGGCAATCTCGTCCTGGCTTTCCAGGGCGGCGTTGCGGCCGGCGGTGGGGTCGGTGCCGGCTCCCAGGCCGTTCTGGCCCATCTGGATCTTTACGGGCACTTCACTGGAGGCCAGGGCCTGTGCATCGGTGTTGCACACGATGAAGCTGCAACCCTGGATGTTCTGGCGGTACATGTAGTTCACGGCATTGCAGCCGCCGCCACCTACGCCAATCACTTTGATAATGGCATTCTCGTCGTTCCAGTCGGTGGGCTTGATGTTGAAGTTATCGTATTTCATGGCTTACTCCTCCTTGTTTTCGTCATCGTAAAATTCCAGGGCGCTACTGCGGATCTTGGTCCAGGCAATGCTCAGGATGCCGGGCCGTTTGGGCATCTTCACCTTCTGGGTCTTGGGCTTCTCTTTCTTGACGGCCTCGCCAAAGTCTTCGGGATCAATGAGATTGCCCGTAGCTCCGCTGGCCAGCTCTTCGTCGGAAATGGTGTTCTGGGTCTCGTCCGTCACCTCCACTTCCATCAGTTCCTCCTCGGGCACTTCGGGGGCCTTCTCCGGCATGGTCACGCAGTCGGGGAGGCTGTCCTCCTTGGCGCTGAGCACCATACCGATGGCCGATGTAGCAGCGGCAGAATAGGCGCGGCTGCCCACGGGGGCCGAGAAGAGGGAATAGCGCGTGGTGCCGCGGCGTACCTCGTAGCCGGACATCTCCTTCACCAGCGGAACCAGATTGGTGAGCTCGGCGCCGCCGCCGGTGAGCACGATACCGCTGCGCAGGGAGTTCTGCAGGCCGCTCTCCTGGATATAATAGAGGATGGCCGATACAATCTCGCGGCAACGGCAGTCAATGATTTCGGAAATATAGCGGACGGGCACCTCCTTGTAAGGTTCGGTGACCCGGATCTGCAGCACCTTCTCGCTCAGGGTAGCCAGCTTGCCGGGCATGCAGGCGCCAAAGCGCTTCTTGATCTTTTCGGCCAGATCCTCGGAGATGGAGCACTCCGTGCGGATGTCTCCGGTAATGACCTTGCCGCCAAACGGGATGGAAGCGTAGTAGCGCATGATGCCTCCGTGGTAGATGGCCAGGGAAGTTACGCCGGCACCCACATCCACCAGGGCCACGCCGCTGGAGCGCTCTTCCTCGGTGAGCACGGTGCGGGCCACCACTTCCGGCAGGAAGTATTTCTTGGCAATGGAAATGCCCAGCTGGTTAAAGATCTTGTCCAGGGCGGTGGTAGCGGTGCGGTTGCCCAGGAACACCTTGAAGTTGCCTTCCAGGGAGCTGCTCAGGGTACCCACCACCTCTTCTTCCACCAGCTGGATCTCGTCGTCAATGGAGAACGACTGGGCCACGGCGCCGTAGATGATCTGCTTCTCCGGGTTGTCCAGCGGGTAGGTCTCCAGCGCGATGGACTTGAGGGTGGCCACTTCTTCGGCCGAGATATATTCGTCCGGCATGGAGCGGTCAATGCGGGCCGATGCCGTCACCTGCGCCACCTCACTGCGGGGCATGCCCACCACCACCTGCAGAATCTGGATCATCAGTTCGTTTTCGGCCTCCCGGACCGCTTCCTTGAGCTTCTGGGATGCCTTCATGGGGTTGGCTATGAGGCTGGCGCGGATACCCTCCGAGGGGGTTTCCTTGTAGTAGACAATCTGGACGTCGTCGCCGGTCACGCGCGCAACGCACAGGCCGAACTTGGAACTGCCCAGGTCAATGGAGGCTATGTACTTTTCTTCCATATTGATAGTTTTTTTATTTCTTGCAAACCACTTGTTTCCGGTAGCGGAGGTCCACCTTTCCGTAGTAGCCCGGCTCCTTTGAGGGGGCTATGCTGCGGTAGTAGGTGGTCAGGAGCTTGAATTTCTCTTCCACTCTCACAGGCGGGCCAAAGAGGAACTCCTCGCGCCCCTGCACGGGGTAGAGCACCAGCTCTCCGTCGGAATGCACGTTGATCCGGCGGATGTCTTTCTCCCAAACCTTTCCTTTCATATAAGTGACCAGGCCGATGACACGGCTCAGCCACAGCGCCTGCTCCGGATCCTTGAGATACCCTTTGAAGCCTTTGGGAACGTCAAAGGGAAGTTTTCCGCTCACCACCGGCACCGACACGCTGCCGCGCGCCTGCAGGGGGAAGAGGTAGCCGGTTTCGTCGGCGTAGCAGGCGTTCTGCCCGTTCTCCAGCCGGATTACCGGCTCGCGCTGGCTCAGCGCCACGTGCAGCACGCCGTCGTCCGTGATCCAGGCTTCGGCGTCGCGTACCGCGCTGTGCGAGCAGATGAGCTTCTCGATGCGGGTCAGGTCCACGCTGTCCAGCGGAAGACCCGCATAGGCTCCGTATTCCTTTTCCAGCCAGTCCTGGACATCGGCTTTGGCCACAAAGCGACGCTCCAGCGAGTCGGTCACCGTCACTTGCAGCTTGCCCTTGCCCTGGCACGTGCGGGTACGCAGTTCGCGCCGCGCCATCCCGGTGCTCAGCACCCAGGCGGCAGCGCAAACGCCTACCAGCAGCAGGCCCAGTCCCTGGCGGAATATCGGCTTCATAAGCGGCTCTTCAACAGTTCGGTTATGGGTTCAATAAATCGGTCGATGTTACCGGCCCCAAAGGTGGCCAGCACGTCCACGGGTTCATCGGCCAGGTAATCCATGAGCTCCTCCTTCTTGAGCAGCACCTTCTCCGGGGCGGTTACGTCCTTGAAAATCATCTCGGACGTTACGCCGGGGATGGGCTCCTCGCGGGCAGGGTAGATGTCCAGCAGGATGAGCTTGTCCACGGCCGACAGGGCCTGGGCAAACTCGGCGGCAAAGTCCCGCGTACGGGTGTACAGGTGCGGCTGGAAGATGCCGGTGATCTTTCGGCCCGGGAAGATGTCGCGCATGGAGGTGATGGCGCTGGTGAGCTCCGACGGATGGTGCGCATAGTCGTCGATGTACGACAGGGTAGGGGTGTTCACGTGCACCTCCAGGCGGCGCTTGACGCCTTCAAACGTGCCGATGGCGGCCTTCACGGCTTCCGGCTCCAGGCCATAGGTAAGGGCGATGGCGGCTGCGGCGATGCTGTTTTCGGCATTCACCCAGCCGGGGGCGCCCACGCGGACGTCGCGGAGGATGCCACCCGGCCAGTGGAGGTCGTAGTGGAAGTAGCCGCAGGCGTCGGGATGGGGATGCTCGGCATAGAAATCGGCCGATGCATCCGTATAGTGATAGGTTAGAACGTTGGCTTTGGTATGCTCCTGCGTCACAGGGGCGCCTTTCTTGACAATGACGGTGCCGGTAACCTGGCTGGCAAAGGCCCGGAAGGCTTCCACCACATGCTCGTAGTCTCCGTAGATGTCCAGGTGGTCGGCCTCCACGGAGGTGATCACGGCAATCTCCGGGAAAAGCTGCAGGAAGGAACGGTCAAATTCATCGGCCTCCACCACCACGGTGTTGTTTTTGGACATGAGGAGGTTGGTGCCGTAGTTGCGGGAAATGCCGCCCAGGAAGGCACTGCAGCCTTCGCCCGTCTCCGTGAGGATGTGGGCGGTAAGGGTGGAAGTGGTGGTTTTGCCATGGGTGCCGGCAACGGCCAGGCAGCGCTGGCCCCGGGTGATCTCACCCAGGGTGCGGGAGCGCTTGAGCACGGTGTAGCCCGTGTCCAGCACTTTGCGCAGCTCCTGCAGGTCGGCGGGAATGGCGGGGGTGTATACCACCAGGGTTTCGGCCTTGTCGGCGGGAACCAGGTCGGGGCGGTCCTCATAGTGCACGGCTATGCCTTCGGCCTCCAGCGCATGCGTCAAGTCCGAAGGCGTACGGTCGTAACCGGCCACCTCATAGCCCTTGAACTTGTAATACCTGGCAATGGCACTCATGCCAATGCCGCCAATGCCTATAAAATAAACGTTTTTCATACCAACTTGTAAATCTCGTCACAAATGATCTGGGCGGCGTTGCGCAGGGCCATGGCCTCTGCGTTGCGGCTCAGCTGTTCCATGCGCTCGGGGCTGTGGACCAGGCCCAGGGCCGTGGGCATGAGCTCGTCCAGGGCCTCGCTGTCCTTGACCAGCATGGCGGCTTTCTTGCGCACCAATGCCATGGCGTTGTGGGTCTGGTGGTCTTCGGCCACGTTGGGGGAAGGCACAAACACGGTGGGCTTGCCCATGGCGCAAAGCTCGGAGACCGTGCTGGCTCCGCTGCGGGAGATCACCACGTCGGCGGCTGCGTAGGCCAGGTCCATCCGGCTGATGAAATCAAAGTGCTTGATGCCCTGCACGTCGGAATGGGCTTCCATGAAGGCGTCCACTTCCTTCTTATAGTATTTGCCGCACTGCCAGAGCACTTCCACGCCTTCGCCGTCCTGGCATCCGTCCTGGATCCAGTGCTCCATGGCGTGGTTGAGGGTGCCGCTGCCCAGGCTGCCGCCCACCACAAACAGGTGCTTTTTCTCCGGAGACAGGCCGAAGAATTCCATCGCTTGGGCCCGCATTTCGGGCGTAGCGGGCTGGGACAGCACTTCGCGGATGGGGTTGCCGCTCATCACAATCTTTTCGGCCGGGAAGAAGCGTTCCATGCCTTCGTAGGCCACGCAGATGCTCTGCACGCGGCTGCCCAGCATCTTGTTGGTAAGGCCGGCAAAGCCGTTCTGCTCCTGGATCACGGCGGGAATCTTCATGCCCGTGGCGGCCCAAAGCACGGGAGCGCTGGCATAACCGCCCACGCCCACCACTACGTCGGGCTTGAAGTCTTTCACAATGCGGCGGGCGTGCGCCACGCTCTCCAGCACGCGGAACGGAACGGTGAGGTTGTTCATGAGGTTCTTCATGGAGAAGCGCCTCTGCACGCCGGCTATGGGAAGGCCCACGATCTTGTAGCCTTCGGCCGGTACCTTTTCCATTTCCATCTTTCCTTCGGCCCCTACAAACAGGATTTCCGTCTGGGGGCACAGCTGCTTGAGCTTGTTGGCGATGGATACGGCCGGGAAGATATGGCCTCCCGTGCCGCCGCCGCTGATGATTACTCGTAAAGGTTTGTATTCCATTATACCGTACTGTCTTGGGTCCAACTGTTGGCGGCCTCGGCCTCCAGCTCGGCCTTCTTGCGGGCCATGTTGTCACGGGCGTCCTTGGAGATGCTCAGCAGGATGCCAAACACCACGCTGAAGACCAGGAAGGCGTTGGTTCCGTGGCTTACCAGCGGAAGCGTCTGGCCCGTCTGGGGTACCAGCGGCATGTGCACGTTCACGCACATGTGCATGAAGGCCTGTCCCGTGACCAGGATAATGAGGCCGGTCACTATAATCTTGTCGTAATAATTGTCACACATCCGGGCCACCAGGGTACCCCGGGCAAAGAGGCTGAAGTACAGCAGGATGAGGATGAGGGCGCCCAGCAGGCCGGTCTCTTCCACAATGAAGCTGAACATGTAGTCACCAAAGATCACGGGCACCTGGTACTTCTGGGTGCTGTTGCCAATGCCCTTGCCAAAGATGCCGCCTTCCTTGATGGCCAGCAGCGCTCCCACGGGCTGGTCCAGCTTGCCGCGGGCCTTGAGCCATTCCGGACTCTCGCGCGGACTGTTCAGGAGGATCTTCATGGTGGCATCGTCGTCCTGGGTGATGCGGCCTATAGCGGTGCCAAATCGGCTTCCTTCCAGCCAGCCGGCTTTATAAGCGGCAAACATGCCTCCGATGGCGATGGCAATGACCACGGCAAAGATGCCCACGTCCTTCATGTCCAGGCCGCCCACCATGATCATGAGGACCATGATGGCGCCAATGAACAGGGCCGATGAGTTGGAGCCCATCATCACCATCAGGCTCACGAGGCCGATGGGGAAGTAGATGTACAGCACCTTCTGCCAGCTTTCCTTGCCCAGGAAGGCCAGGCGTTCGTATTTCTCCGAGAGCTGCTTGGCCCGTTTGAAATCTCCGTTCTTGAAGGTATTCAGGGCCCAGCCCAGGTACATGATCATAAACAGTTTGATGTACTCATAGATATGCACCTGGAAGCCGCCCACGATGAGGATACGGCGGGCACCGTTGATTTCTCCGGCGCGCACCACGCCCAGGTTCAGGTTGAGTACCAGGATGGTCAGCAGCACAAAGCTAACCCCGAAGCCCCATTTGGAAAGGGCGTGGAGCCAGTCCTGCCGGCCAAAGAAGTACAGGCCGAAGATGATGACAAAGCCTATGCCCACCACCTTGAGCTGACTCACCATGATGGACACGCGGTCAATGCCGTGGCCCTCGTTCACCAGTCTGGGGGTAGACGAGAACACGGAAATGACGGAGATGAGCATCAGGAACAGGGCAATCAGGAAGATCACCTTGTCTCCGCTGAAGCGGTCCATCAGCTGGGTCAGGTAGCCCAGGAAGCCGGTTTTGGACTTTTGTTCTTCGGCCATACGCTTATAGTTTGCGGACGGCAGCCTTGAACTGCTCGCCCCGGTCTTCGTAATTCTTGAAGAGGTCAAAGCTGGCGCAGCAGGGGCTCAGGAGCACCACGTCTCCGGGCTGGGCCAGTTCGGCCGATTTGCGCACGGCCTCCTCTGCGCTGGCAGTATCGGTAATGATGGGGACCATTTTCTCAAAGGCAGCGTGGATCTTGGTGTTGTCTACGCCCAGGCACACAATGGCTTTCACCTTTTCCTTTACCAGGTCGTTGAGCACGCTGTAGTCGTTGCCCTTGTCTTTTCCGCCCACAATCCACACCACGGGCTTCTTCTGGCATTCCAGGGCATACCATGCGCTGTCCACGTTGGTGGCCTTGGAGTCGTTGATGTACAGCACGTCCTTAATGCTCAGCACGGGCTCCAGGCGGTGCTCGATGGGCTGGAACGTGGCCAGCGACTTGCGGATGACCTCGTTCTCGATGCCCGTTGCCTTGGCGGCCAGGGCAGCGGCCATGGAGTTGTAGATATTGTGCTTGCCGCCCAGGGCCAGCTCTTCCAGGAAGAGGTCGGTCTCCTCTTTCTCGTAGCGGATGACCATCTTGTTGTCCCGGAGGAAGGCACCCTGGGGCACCTCTTTCTCCTGGGAGAAGGGCAGCATCTTGCAGCGCAGGACAATGTTGTTCAGATGGCCGATGGTGATGGCATCGTCGGAGTCAAAGATAAAGCAGTCGTCCTGCGTGAGGTTGCGGGTAATGTTGAACTTGGCGGCCACGTAGTTTTCCATCTTGTGGTCGTAGCGGTCCAGGTGGTCCGGCGTAATGTTGGTGATGATGGCAATGTCCGGCTTGAAGTCGTAGATGTCGTCCAGCTGGAAGCTGCTGATCTCCAGCACATAGTAGTCAAAGTGCTCGGTGGCCACCTGATAGGCGTAGCTCTTGCCGATATTGCCGCCCAGGCCCACGTTGAGGCCGGCGTTCTGCAGCAGGTAGTAGATGAGGCTGGTGGTCGTGGTCTTGCCGTTGGATCCGGTGATGCAGATCTTCTTGGCGCTGTCGTAGCGGCTGGCGAACTCAATCTCGGAGACAATGCGGATGCCTCTTTCGCGGATCTTCTGCACCATGGGCACGGTGCCGGGGATGCCGGGGCTCTTGACCACCTCGTCGGCGTTCAGGATCAGTTCCTCGGTATGCTGGCCCTGCTCAAAGGGAATCTCCCACTTCTCCAGGGTCTTCACATAGTCTTCTTTGATCTGTCCCTTGTCGCTCAGGAACACATCAAATCCTTTCACTTTTGCCAATACAGCGGCGCCTACTCCACTTTCGGCACCTCCCAAAACTACAACTCTTGCCATACTATTACTTATTACCTTCGATTCAACTTTTTTACAAGGGCCCACGCTCAATTTAATTCACGTTACCCCCTCCCGAAACCCCTCCCCTCGGGGGAGGGACTTATGATTTTATCTAATTTTTAACAATGCTAACGTACTAACAGCCAACAGGATCTGGACAATCCAGAAACGGGCGGTAATCTTTGCCTCGTGCTGCGGGGGAACCGGCTTGGGGAAGATCACCGGACCTTCCGGGGCCTTCTTGTCCTGGTAGTGATGGTGCAGCGGCGCCATGCTCCAGATGCGTTTGCCGGTACCCGTGCGCTTGCGGGTAATCTTGAAGTAACTGCGCTGGAGCAGCACCGAGAGGCTCTCGGCAAAGAACACTCCGCACAGCAGCGGGAGAAGCAGCTCCTTGCGCATGAGCACGGCGCTCACGCCAATGATGCCGCCGATGGCCAGGCTGCCCGTATCTCCCATGAACACCTGGGCCGGGTAGGAGTTGTACCACAGGAAGCCCACCAGAGCTCCCACAAAGGCGCTCATGAAGATGGCAATCTCTCCAGATCCCGGTATATACATGATATTTAGGAAGTTGGAATCGATGAGGTTGCCGCCCAGCCAGGCTATGATACCCAGGACCACGCCCACGATGGCCGATGTCCCCGCCGCCAGGCCGTCCAGGCCGTCGGTGAGGTTGGTGCCGTTGGAGCAGGCGGTAATCACCAGCACAATCATGAGCACGTAGATGGCCCACTTGCAGTACCAGCCCCAGGCGCCCTTGACAGGGGAGAGCCAGCGGTAGTCAAACTCGTGGTTCTTTACAAAGGGAATGGTGGTCTTGGTGCTCTTGACCACGTTCTCCTGCTGGAATCGGCCGCTGGTCACGGTGGTTTCCGTCTCCAGGGTGCGCTCGATGCTCTCTTTCACCATCACTTTCTCACGGACCACAATGTCCGGGCTCATCCACACGGTGAGGCCGATGATGAATCCCAGCACCACCTGGCCGATGAGCTTTCCTTTCTCGCTCATGCCTTCCTTGCGGTGCTTGAACACTTTGATATAGTCGTCGGCGAAGCCCAGCGCACCGCACCAGAGGGTGCTCAGCAGAAGCAGGAGCACATAGATGTTGGTGAGGTCGCAGAACAGCAGCACGCCGCTCAGAATGCTCACAAGGATGATGATGCCGCCCATGGTGGGGGTGCCCTTCTTCTGGATCTGGTCGGCCAGGCCCAGGTCGCGCACGGTTTCCCCGATCTGCTTTTCGCGCAGCCAGTCAATGATCTTGTTGCCGGCAAACAGGGACATGAGCACGGCCGTCACCGCCGCCATCATGGCGCGGAAGCTTAGGTAGTGCATCAGGCCGATGCCGGGAAAATCGACGCCGATTCTCTCCAGGTATTGAAACAGATGGTAAATCATTGCAGCATCAGTTTAAAGGTTTCGTTCACTATGTCTTTCTCATTGAAGGGGCGCTTCTCGTGGCCCACTATCTGGTAATCTTCGTGTCCCTTGCCGGCCAGCAGGATAATGGCTCCGTCCGGGGCGGTGAGGATGGCGGTGCGGATGGCTTCCTTGCGGTCGGTGATGGTGAGCGTCTTGGCCAGGCTCAGAGGGTCCAGGCCCGCTTTGATATCGGCCACAATGGCTTCCGGGTCCTCGGTGCGGGGGTTGTCGGAGGTGATGACCACGCGGTCGCTCAGCTGCTGGGCAATTTGGGCCATCTCCGGGCGTTTGCTCTTGTCGCGGTCTCCGCCGCAGCCGAACACGCAGATGAGCTGCCGGTCGGAGGAGATGGTGCGCAGGCACTTGAGCACGTTCTCCAGGGCATCGGGGGTGTGGGCGTAGTCCAGCACCACGGTAATGCCTCTGGGACCGGTGATGTTCTCCAGGCGTCCGGGGGCCGATTCCAGCTTGGACAGGGCCACCAGCGTCTGGGAAGGCTCGGCGCCCAGGCAGACGGCGGCGCTGTAGATGGCCAGCACGTTGTAGGCGTTGTGCACACCGATCAGGCGTACCCAGGTCTCTACGCCGTCAATCTTCAGGAGCATGCCTTCCACACCCTGTTCCAGGATGCGGGCGGTATGGTCGGCCAGGCCGCGGATGGAGTAGGTCACGGTGGTGGCGCTGCAGTTCTGCACCATCACGGAACCGTTCTTGTCGTCGGCGTTGATGAGGGCTATGGCCTTCTGGGGCAGGTTGTCAAAGAAGAGCTTCTTGCAGCGCAGGTACTCGGCAAAGGTGCCGTGGTAGTCCAGGTGGTCGTGGGTGAGGTTGGAGAAGATGCCCATGGCAAACTCCAGCCCGGTCACACGGTCCTGCTCCAAGCCAATGGAACTCACTTCCATAAAGCAGTATTCGCAGCCCTTCTCCACCATCTGCGCCATGAGGGCGTTGAGGGAGACCGGGTCCACGGTGGTATTTTCGGTTTCGTAACGCTCGTCTCCCACGTAGTTGGCAATGGTAGAGAGCAGGCCGCACTGATAGCCCAGGCTCTTGAACAGGCGGTACAGCAGGGTTACGGTTGTGGTTTTGCCGTTGGTGCCGGTGATGCCCACCAGGGTCAGTTTGCCGGACGGATGGTCGTAGAAGGCGTCGGCGGCCAGGGCCAGAGCCCGGCGACTGTTTTCTACCACCTCTACTTCCACTTTGGAGGTATCTACGCCTTCCGGGATGCGCTCGCAGATGATGCCGGCGGCACCCTTGTCAATGGCTCCGGCTATATAGTCGTGGCCGTCACTGCTGAAGCCTTTTACGGCCACAAACAGGGCTCCGGGAATCACTTTCCGGGAATCGGCGGTAATCAGTGTGAAATTCTTGTAGTTCATTTCTCTTTGTTTTCCATTACAGGCACCGCGTCGGTGGGGTGCAGCACCGGGCTCCATTCGCTGTCCAGGGCGTAGAGGCGGTCCACGATGTCGCGGACGGCCAGGGCGGGCATGGTGCCGCCGTAGAAGCTCTTGTTGGACAGGTAAGAGTACACCGTGATCAGGATGGTGTACTTGGGCTTGTCGGCCGGGAAGAAGCCCACAAAGGTGCCCTGGTTTTTCTTTCGGCCGCTGGCGTCCTGGTACTGGCCGCTCGGCAGCACCACGCGCGCCGTACCGGTCTTGCCGGCCACCGGCAGCTTGGCCCCCTTCAGGCGGGTGGCGGTACCGGTATTCACCACAGCCCGCAGGGCACGGGTCACCGTATCGGCCGTAGCAGGGGAGCAGATGCTCTCATTCAGGGCCGAAGGGACATACTTCTTGATCACCTTTCCGTCCTTCTCCACGCTTTCCACCAGGTAAGGCTTCATCATGCGGCCGTGGTTGGCAATGCCGTTGTAGAAGGTAACCACATGCAGGGGCGTTACGCTAAGGCCATAGCCGTAGGCCACGGTGCCCAGGGTGTTGTTGGACCAGCCGGGTGTGCCGGGGCGGGTGACGGAAGGCGTGCGGAGACCTTCGATGTCAAAGTCAAAGGCTTCTCCCAGGCGGTAGGAGTACAGGTGGTCAAACAGCTCCTGCGGCTTCTTGCCGTAGTATGTTTCGGCCAGCTGGGCAAATACGTAGTTGGAGGAAATCTCAAAGCCGTGCATGACGGTGATATCCCGGCGGCCCGTCTGACGTTGGTAGTCGGAGATATGGTCGTCGTGCGGGTATTCCGATGCGCTGCCGGGATGGCGCCAGTTGGGCACCCAGCCGTTGTTGGTGGGCAGCGTCTGGTCCAGTCTCTTCACGTAGCCGTCCTCTACCAGCGAGAGCAGGGTGGCGGTCTTCATCACGGAGCCCTGTTCGCCCCTCTCGGTGAGCACCAGGTTCTCGCGTTCCCACAGCACCGTCTGGGGCGTTTCTCCGCGGGAGAGGTTCACCATGGCGCGGATGGCTCCGGTCTTGGTCTCCATGATTACGCAGATGCCGGCGCGGACGTCCGGGTTCTCGTTGATCTGGGCGCGGAGGGCGCGGTCTGCAATGTCCTGGAAGTCCACGTTGATGGTGGTGCGGATGTCATTGCCGTCCTGCACGGCCACGGCGGTGGAATCCAAGTCGCGGACCCAGCGGTTGTTGTCCGTCACGCGGCGCCACTCGTAGCCCTCGTGGCCGTGGAGTTCGCTGTCAAAACTGTCTTCCAGGCCCTTGCGGGAGAGGTCTTTTACATAGCCGATGGTACGGCGGGCCAGGGAGTCGTACGGGTAGATGCGCTCCTCGTGCTTCTCCACAATGATACCGCCGGTATAGGTTCCCTCGCGGAAGAGGGGGAAGGTCTTTACCAGTTTCACCGTCTCCAGGTCCACGTTCTTGCGGATGATCAGGTAGCGGTTGTTGTTGTCACGGCCCTTGAGGATGGCGTTGGCGTACTGGTCGGCGGTCTTGTCGCGGAACTGGTTGCTCAGGTACACGCCCAGCTCGCGGGCCTTGGACCGCCAGGCACGCTCCAGGCTGTCTTTCCCGGTATCCTTATAGTACTGCTTCTTTACCGTGCAGTCCATGTAGATATCATAAAGGGGGGCCGATAGGGCCAGCGGACGGCCGTCGGTGGCCAGGATGCGCCCGCGCACGGGCGGATCGATATGCAGTTCCACCGAAGGACGGAACAGGCCGATGACCTTGTCGTCCACATGGTAGGTGGTCTGGATCTTGACAATGCAAACGAGAATTCCTATGCCGAGGGCCAGGAATACATAGGACAGGAAGAACATCACCACGTGGATTCGGTCGCGGTTTTCTATGGTGTCCGATATTTCTCGTTTCTCTTTGCTCATTTCTTCTTCACAATGGCGGCGGGTTCCTTGGGTACGGTGACCGGGGAACCCAGTTCGCGCAGGCGCTTCTCGGCGCTGGATGCGCTATGCAGTTTTACCAGCTGGGCCTCTTTCTGGGCGTGGTAAATCTTCAGTTCTTCAATGGCGGCCTTGTTGTCTCCCACCCGGGAAAGGGTCTTGTCCACCTTCAGGCTCAGGAAGATGCTCAGCCACATCAGGAGGAACAGATACATGATGTGCATGTAAAACTTGTCTGCTCCTACCCGCAGGAGAAACTCTCCGTTGCGAAGGGATTTCATTCCCTGGCGGAAGCCCCGCCAAATTCCCAGGAGGTTCATGCTTCGGCCCTCCTCTGTGCTATCCGGAGCTTCGCGCTGCGGGCGCGGGTGTTGCCGGCGATTTCTTCTTCCGAGGGCAGGATGGGCTTGTGGTTCACGGCCTCCAGCGGGGCCTGCACGCGGCCGTACATATCCTGAATCATCTCTCCCTCTACGTTTCCGGTCTTGATGAAGTTCTTCACCATCCGGTCTTCCAGGCTGTGGTAGGTAATCACTACCAGGCGACCGCCGGGTTTGAGGCTGCGGCAAGCGCCGTCCAGGAATTTCTCCAGGGAACGCATCTCCTGGTTTACTTCAATGCGCAGGGCCTGATAGACCTTGGCCAGCACTTTGTGCTCCGCTCCGCGGGGGAGCATACGGGCAATGGCGCGGTCCAGGTCTCCGGTGGTGCGGATCTCCCCGTGGCTGCGGGCTTCGGCTATGAGGCGGGCCATGTTGCGGGCGCCGTCCACCTCTCCGTACAGCTTGAGGATGCGCTCCAGGTCTGCCTCTGCGTAGTTGTTCACCACCTCGGCGGCGGTGAGCCTGGCTTCCTGGTTCATGCGCATATCCAGCGGGGACTCCTCAAAGCGGAAGCTGAATCCGCGTTCGGCGGTGTCAAACTGGTGGGAGCTTACGCCCAGATCGGCCAAAACGCCGTCAAACTGTACGTCCTCGTAACGGGCATAGTTCTCGATGAAGCGGAAGTTGTTGTGTACCAGGGTAAGCCTGGGGTCCTTGAGGGCACCGTTGATGGCATCAATGTCACGATCGAAGGCGATGACACGTCCGTCATCGTTTAAGCGTGAAAGTACGGCAGCGGTGTGCCCACCGCCTCCGAAAGTGGCATCTGCGTATGTTCCGTCGGGATTTGTGATGAGGGCGGAAACGCTTTCCGCCAACAACACAGGAATATGATATTCAGACATGTTCGAGACCTCCTATTTTCTTGCGGATAGTCTCGATGCGGTTTCTTTGAACTTCTCGTCGGAGAGAAGGTCGGCCTTCATGGTTTCTGCATCCCAGATCTGGAGCTTGTAGCCGACACCGCCGAATACTACCTCTTTGGTAATACCTGCACTTTCAAGTAGCTCTGACGGGATGTTCAGGCGACCCAGCTTTCCGTCCGGGACCAGGGTGAAGACACCGTCATTGTACTTGGTCCAAAATTCAGCGTCTTCGATATTGAGTTCAGGATCGCGGCTTTCCAGCACTTTGTCGCTCCGGCGGACCCACTCCTCGTAGGGGAAGAGATCCAGGCAGCGCTGGTGCACGTTCCTTTTGACAACCAGGGTCATATCCTCGGCGCAGCCACGGATCATGGCATCACGGAACATGGAAGGGAACACCAGGCGTCCCTTGTCATCTACCTTGCCAGTGGCTTTACCAAAAAATCTAACCATTGTCTGTTAAACTTTCTTCTTTCACGCTGGGGACAAAGTTAATGATAATTTTCCATTTTCTTCCACTTTCTTACAAATTTTTCCACAAAGTTATCCACAGCATCATCCTGCTTCCTACGGGAAGTGGGTTCCGGGGGTACGGACCTTCGGTCCTATCCCTCCCACGGCCTCCGGCCGCGGGCCCCTCCCGCTCACGAGCCGCGGGCGGCTACGCCCCCGGAACCCACATTCCCTCCGGAAGCATAGAGGGCCGTGAGATGGAAGTGATTATGTTACAGCGCTTTATGAAAAGTAAAGACCTGTATATCAGAAATATCCATCTCACGGCCCATTCAAATCCTATTGGCCTGGCGCGGGGTACGGGAATAATTACCCGGAGGATGGTTGTTTCAGAGATTTGGCTTTTGCTTTAACGGATAAATAAATTATCTTTGTAACCGGTTATGGGTAGTGTTTGTTCATATTCCGTGGCAGGGTTTGGGTTTTGCATAGACGGCGCTCCGTTTGAGCCGGCTAACCTGAAACCTTTCCGGGTAGAGCAAAAGCCGGAGGAAATCCTGTTTACCCTGCATGTAGTGTCTTCTTTGGCTGCATGCCCCATCCAACCTTTCTACCAGACCAACGACGGACCCCACTTCCCGGAGATCACCCTCTGGAAGAAGGCCGATGGCTACCGCCTGCAGATGCGGCCGCTTCCCTCGCTGCCGGTGGCGGCGGTATTGGATGTATCGGCCCGCTGGGACGAGGCCTGGATCCGGCTGGAAGGAAAGGACGATGCTTTTGGCCTGAACAACGCTCTGATGCTCCTGTATGCTTTTTCAACGGCCGATAAGGGAGCGCTGGAAATGCACTCCTCGGTGGTGATGCAGGGCGGAAAAGGCTATCTGTTCCTGGGAAAGAGCGGTACCGGAAAGAGTACCCACACGCGCCTTTGGCTCCAGCACATCCCCGGCTCGGAGCTCCTGAACGACGACAACCCCATCCTTCGCCTGATGCCGGACGGCACCGCCCGGGTCTATGGCAGCCCCTGGAGCGGCAAGACCCCTTGCTACAAAGCCCAGGACGTGCCGGTGGGCGCCGTGGTGCGCCTGAGCCAGGCCCCCGAGAACCGCATCACGCGGCTTCCGATGCTGCAGGCCTATGCATCGCTCATGGCATCGGCCTCTTCTTTCCGCCCCATCCAGGAGCTGGCCGACGGCTGGCACCGAACGCTCGAAGGCCTGGTGGCCTGCGTCCCCTGCTATCATCTGGACTGCCTGCCGGACCAGGCAGCCGCCGAACTCAGTTATAAAACGATCCATGACTAAAAAAGTACTCCCCAACGAACTGGTCCTAGAAGAGGCCGGAAGACTGCTGGAAGAAGGCCGTGAAGTGAGTTTCACGCCCCTCGGAGACAGCATGCTGCCCTTCATCCACGGTGGAAAGGACACCGTGACCCTGAAGATTGTACCCCATGTAGATGTAGGTGACATTGTGCTGGCACGGCTCCCCGGCCCCCAGTATGTCCTGCACCGCGTGGTAGACCGCAACCGCGGCCGGCTCATCCTGCAGGGTGACGGCAACCTCCGGGGCCTGGAAGGCTGCACCCGAGAGGACGTGATTGGAACGGTGACGGCCATCAACGGAGAAAAGCCCGGCAAGGGTACACTCTGGTGTGGCATCCTCAAACCTTTTCGCAGAATTATCTTAGCCATTTATAGACGCATCAAATGAAAATAAAAGATGGATTTACGCTCCGCACTATTTGCGGAGAACACATTGTCATTGGAGAGGGCCTGGCCCAGGTGAACTTTAACAAGATGCTGTCCCTCAACGGATCGGCCGCCTATCTGTGGGAGCAGCTCAAGGGCAAGGAGTTCACGGAGGAAGACGTGGTCAAGCTGCTCACGGACAAATACGACGTTACGCCCGAGCGCGCCCTGGAAGATGTGAAGAAGCTCCTGGAGGAGTGGAAGAAACAGGACGTTGTTGAATAAATGAAAAGTTTCCGTGCTTGCATGAAGGCCGTCTGGGCCATGTCCGGTCCCGTTCGCTGGAGAATGGGGGTGAGCGTGGCCGTGGGCCTGGTGCGCATTGCCGCATCCCTGGGCTTTGTCTGGGCCAGCAAGCACCTGGTAGATATTGCTACGGGAGACAGTCCCGACCCGCTGGCCTGGGGTATAGGCTATTTCATTGGCGTTCTGGCCGTGCAACTGATTACCATCATCTTTGCCAACTGGTGGGACAGCTACAACCACGTCAAGACGCAGAACCTCCTGCGCCGGGAACTCTTTGGCCACGTGCTGCGCACCCGCTGGGACGGTCGTGACCGCTTCCTGTCCGGAGATACCGTGAACCGCCTGGAAGAAGACATCCGTGTCACTTCCGAGCTCCTGGTAGAGCGCATCCCCGGGCTGGTGGTGACGCTGCTGCAGCTGCTGGCTGCATCGGCCTATCTGCTTATGCTGGCCCCGCACCTGCTGTGGGTGCTGCTCATCCTCATGTGCTCTACGGTCTTTGGCTCCAAGCTGTTCTTCCGGCAGCTCCGGCAGATCATGGCCTCCATCCGGGCCCGCGAGAGCGAGCTGCAGCAGCTCATGCAGGAGAGCCTGCAGCACCGCGTGCTGGTGCTCACGCTCACCAATGTGGAACGCGTGCTGGAGAAGTTTGGCTGGCTGCAGGCTTCCGTGGAGAGTGACACCCGCAAGCGGCTCAATTACAACGCCGTGTCCCGCGGCCTCATGTTCTTTGGTTTCCAGGCCGGCCACGCCGCCGCCTTCCTTTGGGGTATCTTTGGTATCATCGCCGGTACCGTGACCTACGGTATGATGACGGCTTTCCTGCAGCTGGTAGGTCAGGTGCAGAGACCCATCGCAGAACTGGGCCGACAGATCCCTGCCTTCATCCAGGCCATCACGTCCATCGAGCGTCTGATGGACCTGCAGGAGCTGGAAGAGGAGCCGCTGGCCGAAGTGAAACAGCTGGAAGGAGCACCGGAGGTGATTGTATCGCATGTCACCTACGCGTATCCCGGTTTGGACGAACCCGTGCTCTCCGATTTCTCCTGCCGGTTTGGAGCCGGCGAGCTCACGGTCATTGCCGGACCCACCGGCGTGGGCAAGAGCACGCTCATCCGTCTGGTCCTGGGTCTCATGCAGCCATCGGACGGTTCCGTCACCGTGGGCGGATTCCCGGCCGGAAGTGCCCTCAGGGGCAATTTCATGTACGTACCGCAGGGAAATTCCCTGCTCAGCGGAACCATCCGCAGCAATCTGTTACTGGCCGCGCCGCAGGCTTCCGAAGAAGAACTTCGGGAGGTCCTTTCCCTGGCGCAGGCTTCGTTTGTCTTTGATTTGCCTCATGGCCTTGACACGCCTTGCGGCGAGGTGGGCAGCGGCCTTTCCGAAGGCCAGGCCCAGCGCATAGCCGTGGCCCGCGCCCTGCTCCGGCCCGGCGGAGTCCTCATTCTGGACGAATCCACATCGGCCTTGGATGCCGCCACAGAGGAGCGTCTGCTCCAGACCCTACACTCCCGCTATCACGGCCGCAAAACCATCCTCTTCATCTCCCACCGTCCCTTCGCCGCCACCCTGGCCGACGCCGTCGTGGAACTCTAGACAGATGGATTACAGCTCCCTGCGGAGCCGGGCTTTGGGAATGTCCAGGAGGGCGCGGTATTTAGCAATGGTGCGGCGAGCCACTTTGTAGCCCTTGGCGGCCAGGCCGTCTACCAGTTCGTCGTCCGTAAGGGGATTGTGCTTGTCTTCGCCATCCACCATTTCGCGGAGGACTTTCTTGATTTCGCGGGTGCTCACTTCCTCTCCTTCGCTGTTTTCCAGACCTTCCGAGAAGAAGTACTTGAGCGGGAAGATGCCAAAGTGGGTCTGGATCCACTTGCTGTTGACCACGCGGGAGATGGTGGAGATATCAAAGCCCGTACGCTCGGCTATGTCTTTGAGCACCATGGGCTTGAGGGAGGTCTCGTCTCCGTCTACAAAGTAGTCGTGCTGGAAGTCGATGATGGCACGCATGGTGCTTTCCAGCGTATTCTGACGCTGCCGAAGGGCTTCGATGAACCATTTGGCGGAGTCGATCTTCTGCTTCACAAAGGTGGCGGCTTCCTTATCGGCCCTGGAATCGGAGAGGCGGCCGTTTTCCATGATCTCCGAGTACTTGCGGTTGATGCGGAGCTCGGGGATGGAGAAGCGCGGCATGGTCAGGATGAGCTGGCCGTTCTCGTAGTCCAGTTGGAAGTCCAGGACCACCTGCTGGGCCTGGTCGTTATAGGAGTCGTCTATCTGGCCGCCGGGGGCGGGGTTCAGGTGCCGGATCTCTTCCAGCACGGCCTTCATCTCCTCTTCCGAGAGGTGCAGGCGCGTCATGATCTTCTGGAAATGGCGGTTCTTGAAGGCCTCGAACTGGGTATCCAGCACGCGGATGGCGTTGCTAACGGAAGGCGTGCGCTTCTTGTCTTCCAGCTGCAGCAGGAGGCATTCGCGCAGGTCTCGGGCGCCCACACCGGAGGGTTCGAACTCCTGGATCACCTTGAGCATCTTCTCCACTTCTTCGGCCGATGATTCCACGCCGGCGCGGAAGGCCAGGTCGTCTACCAGGGACTCGATGTCCCTGCGGAGGTAGCCGTCCTCGTCCAGGGAGCCGATGATGAAGGACGCTACGGTGCGCTCGTGGTCCGTGAGGTTACGGTAGCCCAGCTGCTCCTGCAGGCTTTGGGTAAAGCTCTGCTTCACGGAGAAGGTGTTGTATTCCGGACGCTCGTCCTTGCCCCAGTTGTTTACGTGGAGGTTGTAGGACGGGATGTCGTCGTCCTGCGGGCCGTAGTTCTCTTCCAGGGAACCGCCGCTTTGCTCCTGGGCCTCTACCTGGGAGATGGAGACATCGCGGGGCTCGTCTTCTGATCCGCCCTGCGGGGTGTCGTCCACTACGGGGTTGTCGTTGAGTACCTCGCGCACATGCTGCTCCAGGGCCTGCACCGGCATCTCGATCAGCTTGATGGTCTGGATCTGGAGCGGTGAAAGCTTCTGCTGCAGCTTCTGTTCAAGTCCTTGTTTAATGGAGGCCATTAGAGGGGATACTCTATATTATCCTTGATAATGTAAGCGGTGGGATACGTCTTCTTGAGCTGGTTGAAGATGCGCAGGGCCTCGTCCTTGGAGCGGAAGTTGCCCAGCAGCACCTTGTAGTTGGGGCTCTCGAAGCTACGGTAGACCTTGTGTTCCGGGTACAGGGTCTGCAGCGAGTTTTCTATGCTTTCCGAACGGGTACGGGCCTGAGGGGAATTGTCAAAGTAAACGCGGATGCGGTAGCCGCTGATGCTCTTGGAAGCATTGGCCTTGACATAGTCCTGGAGGGCCTGCTTGACTTCTGCACTCTGGTACACCTGTGCACCGGGGCCCAGGACGGTGAGGATGTCCTTGCCCAGCAGGGTGGAGTCTACGGGAGCGGTGGCGCTTTCTACCTCCTGTGCGTGCAAACCGGCACAGAGCAGCGCGAATCCCAATATGAGAAGAATACGTTTCATAATCTATCTTTGCGAGAGCTCGTGAAGGTCCAGATCCCTAAAGCGGAAGGGGGCCCGGAGCACTCCGTGTTTCTTAAGGGCTGCCTGCACATCTACGTCGGCCTTTAATCCTTTGAGGTTTCCCTTGGAGGCTATGATAAGCACATCCAGGAGGGAGGCACCTTCGGCCAGGGTGATGGTGCAGGGAAAGTCATAGGTCTGTGAGCTTTTGGCTTCCAGCTGCAGGGGCCCGGTTACAAAGTGGGCTATCTCTTTGTCGTTGAAGCGGATGGTACCGGTGACTTCCTGCACGGCAAAGGACATGGAAGGGTTGTCAATTCCCAGCAAAAGCTTGGCATCCATGGAGCGGGCCGAAGTAGGGACGATATACTGGATGCCCACGGAAGTGAGGGCTATATCCTTTACTTTGGATACCCCGCAGGAGCAGGCCATGACGGCTGCTACAAGAAAGATGCCGATTTGACGAATCACTTTCATAAACACAAAGGTAGTGATTTTTTTCGTATCTTTGCACCCGATGAAAAAAAGAGCATACATAGAGACCTACGGGTGTCAGATGAACGTAAATGACACCGAAGTTATCTTCTCCATATTGGAGCGCGCCGGCTACTCCAGAACAGAAAAAATGGAAGAGGCAGACCTGGTGATGGCCAACACCTGCAGCATCCGCGATAACGCCGAGCAGCGCATCTGGGGCCGCATTGAAGTGTTCCACCAGCTGCGCGCCTCCCGCCCCGGCCTCATCGTGGGCATCGTGGGCTGCATGGCCGAAAGACTCAAGGACAAACTCCTGGATACCCACAAGGTAGACCTGGTGGTGGGACCGGATGCCTATCGCTCCCTGCCCCGCCTGCTGGAAGCCGTCCGCCCCGACGCTCCCCAGATCGACGTCCTCCTCTCCCGCGACGAGACGTACGCCGATATCACCCCCGTCCGCACGGACCGCAATGGCATATCGGCCTTTATCTCCATCATGCGCGGCTGCAACAACGTCTGCTCCTACTGCGTGGTGCCCTATACCCGCGGAGCCGAGCGTTCCCGCGACGCCCACTCCATCGTGCGCGAAGCCTGCGACGTGTACCAGAAGGGTTACAAGGAGGTGACGCTGCTGGGCCAGAACGTGGACAGCTACCTGTGGAAGAGCGAGATCGAGACCGTGACCTTTGCCAACCTGCTGGAGCGGGTGGCCGCCATCGCCCCGGACCTTCGCGTACGCTTTGCCACCTCCCATCCCAAGGACATTTCGGACGAGGTTATCTACACCATGGCCGCCCATCCCAATATCTGCAAGCACATCCATCTGCCCGTCCAGAGCGGCAGCAGCCGCATGCTGGCCCTGATGCGCCGCAAGTACGACCGTGAGTGGTACCTGGAGCGCGTGGCCAAGATCCGCGAAGTGATGCCGGACTGCGGCCTCACCACGGACGTGATTGCCGGATTCTGCACGGAAACGGAGCAGGACCATGCCGATACGGTCTCCCTCATGGACCAGGTGGGCTTTGACTGGGCCTTCATGTTCGCTTACTCGGACCGCCCCAGCACCCTGGCCAACCGCACCATGCAGGACGACGTCCCGGCCAATGTCAAGAACCGCCGGCTTTCAGAGATCATCGACCTGCAGAACCGCAAGTCCCTGGAGCGCTACCGCGCCCAGATAGGAAAGGAACTGGAAGTGCTGGTAGAAGGTCCGTCCAAGCGGGACCCGGGCATGCTCTGCGGCCGCGCTTCCAACAATATGATGTGCGTATTTCCCGCTGCGGGCCGGAGCAAGGGCAGCTACACCACCGTCAAGGTTGTAGACTGCACCTCTGCCACGCTCATCTGCGAGTAAGGATTACAGCTTCTCACCAAAAGCCAGGTCTCCGGCATCTCCCATGCCGGGGATGATGTAGTTGTGGCTGGTGAGTTCTTCGTCAATGGCAGCTACCCACAGGGTGTAGTTGTGGTCCAGTTTCTGGCTCAACTGGTCCACGGCGTAGCGGCTGGCGATGGGGCAGACCATGTGGATGTGGGTGGGCATGCCGCCTTCTTCCTGCAGTTTTTGCAGGGTAACTTCCATGGAGGCGCCGGTGGCCAGGAGAGGGTCTACCAGGATGAGGGTCTTGCCTTCCAGGGAAGGGCAGGTGCAGTAGTCTGCGTGTACCTTGAAGTAGTCTCCCTTGCCGGATTTTCTGAACGTGGCCAGGAAGGCGCTTTCTGCGTGGTCGAACACGTTCAGGAAGCCTTCCTGCAGCGGGAGGCCGGCGCGCAGGATAGCGGCCAGCACCAGGGTGGTGTCAGAAGTGGGGACTTTGGCTACGCCCAGCGGGGTGGTTACCTCTTTCTCCGAGTACGAAAGCGATTTGGAAATCTCGTAGGCGAAGATGGCGCCCACCCGCTCCATGTTGGTGCGGAAACGCAGGCGGTCTTTCTGGATGCGGACATCGCGAATTTCGGCGATGAAGTTATTGAGAACAGAGTTGTTCTCTCCGAGATTAACGACTTTCATAGGCTTCTGACTTAAGATTCCACCTACAAATATAATAAAATCCCGCTTACATCTTCACCAGCTTCTCCTCGGAAAATGAAAAAAAGGAATCTTCGCACACGATGACATGGTCCATCAGGCCGATTTCCACGGCTGCCAGGGCTTTCCGCAGGATCTCCGTCTGGTGGATATCGGCCTGGGAGGGGAGGGCCTGCCCGGAGGGATGGTTGTGCACCAGCACCACCTGGGAGCACTGCTTCTCGATGGCTTTGCGCACGATGCGACGGGTATCAATGAGGGTGGTCTCCAGCCGGCCCACCGTAATCATCTCCTTCCCAATGAGGAAGTTGGTGCGGTTCAGGTACAGGACCCACGACTCCTCGTGGTCCAGGTGCTTGAGGAAGGGGATCATGACCCGGTACACCAGTTCCGGCGAGGTGACGGCGCGCTTGTCCACCATGGACATCTCTTCAAAGCATCTTCGGCCCAGTTCCAGCGCAGCGGCTATCCCTATGGCGCGGACTTCTCCCACGCCTTTCTGCTGCATCAGCTGCTCCAGCGGCATGGCCCCCAGCAGCGTGAGCCTTCCGCCGGCCGAAACCATCAGCTCCTGCGATACTTCCAGTACGTTCTTGCCGCCCGTTCCGCTGCCCAGCAGGATGGCCAGCAGCTCGGCATTGGACAGCGCCTTGGCTCCCCGTATCCGCAATTTCTCGCGAGGCTTTTCGCCTAAAACGTAATCTTTCATTTTCATGGGGACCAAATATAGGATACAAAAAAAGAAAACAACACAATCGTAAAAAAGATTGTGTTGTTTCAGAGGGTATTTTGTGGGTTTTACCCGACTTTTCGTAAGAAAAAAATACGTTTCTTACTGGATGAAGGCTATGATTTCGCCCTTGGCTACGTTGTCTCCCTGTTTGCCCAGAACGGCTACCAGGAGACCGTCCACGGCGGCCACCACGTCTTCGATTCCGTAGTAGGTCTGTACGTGGCCCACCACTTCTCCGGCCTTTACCTTCTTGCCCACGATGGGAGCCTTGGAGGCGTCGTCCACGTCCAGTTCCCACAAGAGCTGTCCCTTGACGGGGCACTGGATGGGCGTGGCCTTGGGATAGCGTTCCACATAGTCTTCCACCTTGAACTTGGGCATTTCCACCACGGGACGTTCCACCACGATGGGTGCGCCGGCCTTGGCTTTCATCTCGGCCAGGTCTTTGTTGAAACGCTCCTTGGCAATACCGCTGCGGTAGTCTCTGTACTGACGCTCGAACATGGCCATGTTCAGGAGTTCTTCATCGTCCTCGCCGTAGTCCCAGCCTTCTTCGTCCATCATCTTGCGGAACTTGGGAAGCTCGTCGGGATACATGTCCTGCGGGTTGCCGGTATAGAATTCCATGCCCTTTTCCTTGGCCAGGGCCACAATCTCGGGATCCAGTTCTCCGGGCAGTTTGCCCATGTTGCCCAGGATCATGCCCCAGGTGTCCTTGTCGATGGTGGTCCAGCGGGGTTTGTCGTTGAGCATGTTGAACAGGTTCATCAGGGCCGTGTTCTTCACGTACTGGCTGAACGGGGTCACCAGCGGCGGGTAGCCCAGACGCGGCCATACGTACTCTACCTCGTCAAAGAGCTTCACCATCAGGGTGTCCAGGCTCATCTCGGGACGGCCGTGGGCACGCTGGGTGGCGTTGATGGCGCCCTGGAAGCCCTTCAGATCGGCCATCATGGAGCCCATCATACCGCCGGGCAGGCCGCAGCCCACCAGCAGGGAAGTCATCTGGGAGTTGGTGGGGTTGATCCAGTAGCCCAGGAAGTCGTCAATGAACTCCTGCGTGAGGCGACGGACCTCCATGTAGGCGTCCATGTTGATATCCTTGACCTGGAAACCATCGGCCCTCATCATCTGCTGGATGGTGATCACGTCCGGATGCACCTTACCCCAGGAGAGGGGCTCTACGGCTACGTCCAGGTAGTCGGCGCCGGCACGGGCCACTTCCAGCATGGAGGCCGGGGAGAAGCCGGGACCGGTGTGTCCGTGGTACTGGACCTTGATTTCCGGGTGTGCTTTCTTGATGCCGGTCACAATCTGTCCCAGCTCGGTGGGACGGCCCACGCCGGCCATATCCTTGAGGCAGATCTCGTCGGTTCCGTATTCTACCAGCTGGTCCACCAGCTTGAGGTAGTAGTCTACCGTGTGCACAGGGGAGTGCGTGATGGACAGGGCTGCCTGAGAAATCATGCCGCCCTTCTTGGCAAACTCAATGGAAAGTTTGAGGTTGCGGGGATCGTTGAGGCCGCAGAAGGAACGGGCAATGTCCGTGCCCTGTTTCTTCTTGACCTTGAACATGAGTTCGCGGACGTCGGCCGGTACGGGGTTCATACGGATACCGTTCAGACCACGCTCCAGCATGTGCGTCTGAATGCCTGCCTTGTGGAAGGGAGCCGTCCATTTGCGAACTGCCACGTTGGGGTTTTCGCCGTACAGCAGGTTCACCTGCTCAAAGGCACCACCGTTGGTTTCCACACGGTCAAAGCAACCCATATCCACAATAGCCGGAGCCACTCGCACCAGCTGGTCCACGCGCGGCTGATACCGCCCCGAACTCTGCCACATGTCCCTGTACACCAGGGAAAACTTGATTTCTCTTTTAGCCATATATAGACTCAATTTTTGTCGTATCTACAAAGATAGTAATTTTATCCGAAATTTATTCCTATCCTGTCCCAGCGTCCCATCCGTTGGACCGTTAGACCATTCACGGAAAGGGATATTTTTGTCTCCGGGTATTGCTTTCATCTCTTTTTTTTGTAGATTTGGGGAAATTAAGCCACATAATACACTCATTAAAGCTAAACGATCATGAGAAAGAAAGTCCTATGGTTGCTTGCCGCCGCCGTTCTGATTTGTTCCTGTGACAACCACGGATACGATCCTATAACTCCTGTTTACCCGTCCGACCCCAATGTGGATTTGTTACTCACGAAAGTGACGGTGGACGTGCCCACGGCCGTGCGGAGCTCGTTTGACGAGACCTCCGTAGGCGCCGCCCTGGTGCGCCGCCTGCCCAAGACCACCCGTGAGATTGAGGCCGACACGAAGATGGTGCTCATCAAGGGTGAGGACATTCTGAGCAAACCGTTTACCGAATGGCTGGAGGCCGCCAAGATTTACCTGACGGGCGGCTACATCGCAGTAGAAAAACCGCACAATGCCCATCTGGTACATTTCACGGAGCAAATGATCGACAAGATAGCGCAGGCCGAAGCTGAACTGCTGACAGGAGACCTGGGCGATGGCGTAACCGCCACCATTACCCCGCCTAACGAGATCGCAGCTGAAGCCCGCGTCAGCTCTGCGCACGAGCTTCGCCTCCAAACGCGTGTGGCCAATATAGAGACGCGTGCCAGCATCCTGGGTGACATTGAGGCCCAGCCTGTGGCCGAGCTGGTCATCTTTGCGATGGACCGTTATTACTCTTGTGATCCTTATCAGAACGGAGTTATTGGTACGTCCCATGGCGGCAGTGACCAGGAAGAGACGGTCAGTCAGGATTACACAGTCTATAACAGCGGCCTGGTGGCCGACGGCGCAGCCCAGTGGCTAAACAGCCGGCAGAAGACCGTCGCTGAGGCCAAGGCTTTGACGCGCGCCGACGGCGCAGGAGCCATCAACGAACTGATGAGCGCCAGCGAGGAACATACCGTTCAAAGACGTCTCGTTGCGGCGGACTGGAATGGAATTAATCGCCATAAAGACAACGCCTATTTGGAGACCGTCCGTGTATGGGGGGCATACAATATGGATACTAACAAGGATTACTATTATGTGCAGCAGAAGGCTGTAGCCTCTGTAGGTGGAAAACAGAAGGACGATGCCCGTTTTGACCTTAACAAGACACTCTATGCAGGGCCTTATGATAAAGATAAATATATCGATGCCGATTGGAATTATGATAATTATCATTATACGCTATACTATGGCGCTTGGTTTCAAGAGGGTGAATTCAAATTAGGCCTGTCCGGCAATGGCAGTATCAAGCTGGAAGACGCCATACCCACCACCGATAACAATAACACCAGCACTTCGGTAGCCGTTGGCGAGACGCACACCGAGACCAATACCATCGGCGCCTCCCTCGCAGGTATTATCAGTTCCAGCCCGGGCGTGAACATCGGCGCCAATTATTCGCACGGCTGGACCGACGGCACCACCTACACCATGACCACCACCACCAATGTCAAGGAAATCAAGGTCACGAAGAACACCGAAGGTAATACAGTCATTTGGTTGTATCAAAATACCTTAGATGTGCCTGGTAAAAGCGACAAAGACGAACATGCATTAGTGCCCGATGCCGTGATTTACGATGTGAATATCGACAACCAGGCATGCTGGTCGGTCAGCAATCCCGAAGGGGCCTATACCTTACAGACTAATCGTAAGCCGAAAATGCAATCTTATTTCTGTAACGTCGATAAGAATCATGAAGATTGGAATACTGCATGGCCTAGTGATGGTGAAGGAATATCCTACACGCTCCTGACTCCTAACCGTGCCACGCAGACATGGCGTATGGACGTCACCTTCCCGGAGATAGGACAGGAAGGACACGAAGGCCAGAAAGCCCAGCTTATCGAGGCCCTTCAGCGCCACTTCCCCGACCTCTATCAGCCCACCATCAGCTTGGCTGACCAGACAGAAGAGAGCGAGAACACCATCAAGAGTCTCTATGCCATGTCGCAGCAGCTCATTCTGCACAGTGACGGCTCCAAGACCATGAAGGAATATGCCAAGGACATGGGTATCTCCCAGTACACCATCCTCTGGTACACCACCGACGGCAAGCACAACAAATACGAAGTCACCGTTACCGCGGAGTAGTACCCGGCCCAACGTCCCACTCCCTGGACCGTTAGGTACGGGCAGAGAAAAGATAGGCGCCAGCGCAAAGAACCTCATTACCCCCAAGCATAGTGAACCGGTTCCGGACCAAAACAAAAGTCCCTCCCCTGAGGGGAGGGATTTAGGGAGGGGGTAACGTTAAGCGGAGTTGCGAAGCGTTAGCCCTGTGCGATAGTGCAACTTCGGGTGGATGATGGGGCTCGAACCCACGACACTCGGAACCACAATCCGATGCTCTACCAGCTGAACTACATCCACCATATTTGGGACTGCAAATGTAAGGATTATTTTTGGGATTGCAAAAATAATTTACGTGCGTCCCTAAAAATCGTTAGTGGATGTCGTAGGAACCTTCGCGAAGGACGGGGGCTCCGGTGGCATCGGCCTCCAGATAGTACAACTTCATGGTGAGGGTGGAGATTCCGGTGAACTCTTCGCCCTCAATGTGGTACACGCGGTCTTCGGACTCGAGATCGTCCTTGGACATGGTGCGGAGGTCTTCGTTGTTTCCGTAGTGCACTACGTACAAGGTCATCTGGTTGTCTACCACATCATAGAAGAAGCGGATGGGGTGGGCATTGTCGGAGTTCTTGGCCTTGGTGATGAAGAATCCCAGGTTGAGATAACCGCCGCTGAAAGTTGCCATGTAGGGCTCCACGGGATCGGTGGGATACTCGACGGATTCGTCATATTCCGTAAGGGAGGCTTCGCGGGAGCGGACCATCTCCTTGAGGTTGATGTCCAGGTTGCGGTTGAGGACATCGTACAGGGCCAGGTAGCGGGCTCCTTCCACCTTCCAGTTAACGGCACCCACGGCGTCCTGCACCACGGTGAGGGAGTAGCCGTAGTCGTTCACCAGGTAGTCACCCTTGACGGTAACCAGGTCCTGGACGTTGGTCTGGGTGTAAGAATCTTCAAGCTTGCAGGCCGTGAACATGAGCAGGCCGCAGATAAGGAAGAGGATGTGCTTTTTCATATGCTTTTTGTTTTGCTTCTTGTCGGGTGTGCAATCAGCTGGATGTCAATGTCTTCCACCGTGAACCCCTTGAACTTGCGGCGGCGCAGATGGGAGGCCACCAGCAGGCTCAGCTCCTCGTCAATGAGGTCGCGGTAGGTGTGATTTTCGCGGTCGTACAGATGGATGTGACGGACGGCGTTCACGTCAAAGTACATCTTGCTGCCGGCCGATAGGCGCCGCGCGTAAATGCGGTTGTCGGCCAGTTGGGAGAGGATGTTGTAGACAGAGGCTACAGTTACATGGGACCCACGGTTGGCCAGTTCCTGGACAACCATGTCGGGGGAGGCGTGACCCAGGCCCATCATCACCTCGTGGACTGCGAGTCTCTGACGGGTGGCTTTGAGATTGTGACGACGAAGCTGGGTTCTGAAATCGTCCATCGTGGGGATAGGAAGAACGGTTTGGGGCATATTGTTAAGCGTTTAATAAGGCTTCCGCGTTGGCAATGGCGGCTTCTGAAACGGTGGCACCGGAGAGCATCCGGGCCAGTTCCAGTACGCGGCCATGGGGATCCAAGCACGTCACCGTGGTTACATCATTCTTTTTGCTCACCAGGTAGTGGGCGTGGCCTTTGGCCGCCACCTGGGGAAGGTGGGTAATGGCAAAGACCTGCATGTCGGCCCCCATCTCACAAACCAGGGAGCCCATCTTGTCGGCGGCCGATCCGGAAACACCGGTATCGATCTCGTCAAAGACCAGGGTGGGCATCTTGGTCAGGCGGGCCATCACGGACTTGAGGCTCAGCATCACGCGGGAGAGTTCACCTCCCGATGCGGCCTTGGCCAGGTCCGTAGGGTTCTTTCCGGTAGAGGAGAAGAGGAAGCGGACGGAGTCTCCTTCCACGGCCACCTCAAAGACGGCCTTGTCCAGTTCCAGGGCGTGCAGCTGCTTCTGAATGGCTTCTGCAAAGGGTCCTGCGGCCTGTTGGCGCTGGGCCAGCAGGTCCTGGTGAAGGGTGTCGTAAGTCTTTTGGGTCTCCTTGACGCGAGCTTCCAGTGCCACTTCTTCCTCTTCCAGGGAGGAGAGATCCTGCACCAGGGCGCCCAGACGTTCCCGTTCCTCAATAAGTTCCTCAATGGTAGTGACGCCGTACTTTTGCAGGAGATCGTACAGCAGGGAGAGCCGGTCTTCCACTTCCTGGAGCCTTTCCGGGGAAATCTCCGTACGGGTTCCCAGCTTCTCCACCTCTTCGTGGATATCCTCCAGTTCCAGTCGGGCACTTTCCAGACGGGCCGATAGCTCCTCCAGCGAAGGGATGAACCGGGCCCCCTTGTCCAGCATGCGGGTAGCTTCCTTGAGCTGGAGCTGCTCCAGGGAGTTTTGCACGCCAAAGAGAATCTCCTTGAGCTCCTCAGCATGGGCCAGCTGTTTCTGCTCCGCGTCCAGCGTTTCCAGCTCACCAGGGGTGAGGCGGGCGTCCTGCAGGCGCTGCCAGCGGGCGCGGTTGTATTCCTGGTCCCGCAGGGCCAGGGCCTTTTTCTCCCGCAGGGATTCCAGGGCATGTACGGTGGACTGCCATTCTCTCTGGGCCGATTGCGTCTTCTCCCGGAGCTCGGTGCAGCCGGCAAAAAGATCCAGCGCATCAATGCGGAAGCGATCGTCGGCCAGGCGGAGGGTCTGGTGCTGCGAGTGGATGTCTACCAGTTCCTGGGCCAGTTCCTGCAGCACGGGCAGGTTCACGGGCTCGTCGTTGGCAAAGCTGCGCGAGCGGCCGCTGCGGGCCACCGTGCGGCGGAGGATGAGGCGGTCTCCGTCATCGGGTAAATCGGCCCGGCGGAGGACTTTCCTTACCGCAGGCGTCAGCCCGAATTCGGCCTCTACGATACAGTTCTCTCCTTCCGGGCCCACCATGGAGGGATCGGCCTTGGCGCCTAAGACCAGCGACAGGGCTCCCAGCAGGATGGACTTGCCGGCTCCGGTCTCTCCGGATATAATGATGAGACCCTCCGGAAAAGTAGTTTCCAGAGAGCCTATCAAAATGTAATTAGAGACCGAGAGACTGTACAGCATCGCTTATTGGCCGCTCTCGATATCGATGGGATTCTCGTTTTGGGCCTTGCGATAGAACAGTTCTCCGTTTTCAAATTCTGCGATGGCGATCAGGTCCGGTTTGGGCTGACGCTCGTAGTACTTGGAGATTTCGATCTGCTCCTTGTTCTCAAATACTTCTTCCATGGTGTCGCGGTCTCCGCGGAACTCGTCCAGTTTCTTCATGAGTTCCTTCTTTTCGGCCACGGCTATCTGGTTGGCCCGCTTGTAAAGAATCACTACAGATTCATAAATGTTTCCAGTGGGAGCGGCGAGGTTCTTGATGTCTCGCGTCACCGTGTTCACAGGTACTTTCTTTTTGTTTTCCATTCTAAAAATTCTCCTTATTCTATTATAGTACCGATGCTGATTCAGCTTAGTTTCAAAAATTTTTTATTCGGCCTTCTTCTCGTCGGTTTCGCCTCCGCGGCCCAGGATCTTCTGCACCTGGCGGTACAGGCGGTCCATCTCTCCGCGGTGGGAAGACTCGGGATACTCACCCACAAAGTTGAGATAGTCGTCTACAAAGGTGAGGTAACGGTCTTTCTGCTTGGCCTCTACGCTCAGGCGGGCATAGTGGTAGGAAGACATGGCGGTATAGTAGAGGACTTCTTCCCGGTAGTTGTTCTCTGCGTTGGTCTTGAGTACGTTCTGCAGCTTGAGGCGGGCGGCGGGGTAGTCTTCCATGCGGTAGTACAGCTTGCCGGCCTCGTAGTCCTTGCGGTCCAGACGGTCCTGCAGGTCCTTGAGCATGTTCTGGCAGGCCTCTACATGGATATCGTCGGCCGGCTGTTCCCTCAGGTACTGGTTGATGGCCGCCATGCAGGAGCGGGTGGGCATCTGGTCCAGTTCCCAGCGGTACGTAGCGCGGTACAGGCAGTCCAGACGGTAGAACTGGGCGTCCTGGGCAAAGGGGCTGCGGGGGAAGTTCTCCACAAAGCTGGCAAAGTTGGATTCGGCCGTGTAGTAGTCCTTGAAACGGTAGTTGGACAGGCCCCAGTAGTACTGGACGGTGTCGTCTCTCTCGGTTCCGCTGGTGAGGACCGCCATGGATTCAAACAGCTGGGCCGCTTTCTGGTACTTCTTGTTGTTGAAGTAGTTCATAGCGGCGTCATACTTGGCGTCCAGGTCTCCGGAAGCCAGCAGGAGTTCGTACTGGGACTTGCAGGAAACGGCGGCCATCAGGCCCAGGGCAAGAAAAACGCAAAGTTTGGTATATTTCATCTTTAACTCTTAATTAGCTTGTTCCAAAAGGAATTTTTCTGCGTCACGGGCAGCCATGCAACCCGATGCGGCGGCCGTGACAGCCTGGCGGTACAGGGGGTCCTGCACGTCTCCGGCGGCAAACACGCCAGGGACCGACGTCTGCGAGCTCTTGCCCCGGGTTACAATGTAACCGGCTTCGTTGGTCTCCACCCAGGGGGCAAACAGGGCCGATGCAGGCGTATGGCCGATGGCCAGGAAAAATCCGTCGATGGCTATATCAAAAACGGTGCCGTCCTTGCGCAGGAGGCGGGCTCCGGTGACGCCCATCATGTCTCCCAGCACTTCCTGGGTGTTGCAGTTCCAGAGCACCTCGATGTTCTGGGTGGCGAATACCTTCTCCTGCATGATCTTGGAAGCGCGGAAAACGTCCCGGCGTACAATCATGCACACCTTCTTGGCCAGGCTGGCCAGGTACAGGGCATCTTCGCAGGCGGTGTCTCCGCCGCCCACCACGGCCACGGTGCGATTGCGGTAGAAGAAGCCGTCACAGGTGGCGCAGGCGCTTACGCCGGCCCCCTTGAACTTCTCTTCGGAGGGAAGGCCCAGATAGCGGGCCTGGGCGCCGGTGGCGATGATGAGGGTATCGGCCTCCAGCTCTTTCTCTTCATCGATGACCACTTTGAAAGGCCGATGGGAGAGGTCTACGGAGGAAGCGGTACCCTGGCGGATATCGGCCCCGAAACTGCGGGCCTGCTCCCGCATGTTATCCATTAAGGTGTTGGCGTCTACTCCGCCGGGGAAACCCGGGAAGTTTTCCACCACGGTGGTGGTGGTCAGCTGGCCGCCCGGCTGGATGCCCTCGTACACCACGGGGGACAGGTTGGCGCGGGAAGCGTATATGGCTGCGGTGAATCCGGCGGGGCCTCCGCCCAGGATCAGGCATTTGATCTTTTCCATAGAGGGCTACTGCAATAAGATGGTTGTATAGTCCGGCTGGTAAACGATACGGCGGACCGCCACGTTGCGGCGGTTGTCGTTGTCGTCCGATTCAAAGAGGAAGTCCGTGTGCAGACCGCGGTTGCTCTCCAGGCCCAGCTTGTTGGTCCAGGCCGATCCGTAGGCGGCCACGCGCTGCACAAAGTAGCAGGCGGTGTCGTAGCCCTGGAAGGCAAACTGGGAAGGCTCGGTGCGGAAGAGGGCGCGGTAGGCGTGGATAAAGCTGTCCACCTCGGGGCTGCCGTAGTTCACGTGATAGGCCGTACTGATATGGGCCGATACATCGTGCAGGGCGGTTCCGTCAATGGAGTCAAAGTTGCGGACCTTGGAGGGGGCGTACATGACCACGTCAAAGCCCCTGCCCAGCATGATGGTGAGGTTGCGCACCACGTCTCCCACGAAGGCTTCGCTCTCGGAGGCCACTACCACGCGGTTCACGGCGTTCTTGACCATGACGGGAGCCAGGGAATCGGGAACGGCGCGGCCGTCGGCGATGGCGTAGTTCAGAATCTCGTATTCCAGCTGGCGGCGGGCCATGGCGGTGCGGATATTCACGGCGGCCTGCACGTTGCTGGCGTTCTTCTCGGAGATGAACAGGACCTTATCTCCTTCTACCAGGTCGTCCTGGATCCACTGGGCCAGGTCTTCGTACTGGTTGTCGGTTCCGGTGGGAGCCTGGATGAAGTTGCGGTAGCTGGAGCTGAGGCCGGCGGCCTTCTGGTCCAGCGGGGAAATCACGGGCACGCGGCCCTCGATGAGCTGCAGCATCACCTCGATGTCACGGTTGGCCACGGGGCCCAGGACAAAGTCCGAACGGCAGAGGGCGTCCACATCGGGCATGCCGGCGTAAAGGTCATTCACGTGCATCTGGACCTTGATTCCCTGGGCTTCCAGGTCTTTGACGGCCATGAGCACGCCGGAATAGAAATCCATGTTGAGCTCGCTGGCGCTGTTGCCCACCTTGAGGGGCAGCAGCAGCGAGAAATCTACCACATCCTTGGGATGAGCCACAAACAGGGTGCTGTCCACGGTCTCTTCCTGTACCTCCTCGGGGGTGGTGGGAACAAACTCAATGGCGGGAGCCACTTCTTCTACCGGCTCGGCCTTGGGGGCCACGGCGCCGGCCACCGGGATGCGCAGCACCTGGCGGGTGGTCAGTTTGCGGGTCTTGAGGTGGTTGTAGTCCATGATCTCCTGGGCCGTCACGTTATAGCGGCGGGCAATGTCTTCCAGGTCTTCGTACCAGCGGACGGTATGCTCCTTGTACTCGCTCTGGGGCTCCTGAGGGGTCTGCTGGACCTCCGGCTGGGCCGGCTTGGGCTGCTGGGCCGGCTTGGCGGCGGCTTTCTGACTGTCGGCGATGGGGATCAGCAGGACGCTGTCTTTTCGGAGACCGGTCTCGCGCAGGTTGGGGTTAGCCTCGTAGAGGGCTTCCTCCGTTACGTTGTAGGCCTTGGCAATGCTGAACAGGGTCTGACGCTCCATCACCAGGTGGGCGTAGTATAGCTTACCGTTCAACTTTACTTTCTCCGTAGAGATGCTCACCGGCGTGGCAACATATTCCTGAGCCAGGGCAGCGGTGCTGCACAGCAAAAACAAGGAGGCCAGAAGGGCGATGGGTCGTTTCATACTCTTTCAGGTTATAGGGTGGCGGCAAAGTCTGAGAGGGCCTCTGAGAAGGCGTCCCAGCCCAGCCGTTTCTTTTCCTGCAAAATGGCTGCATGGCAGCTTTCCTGCAGGGAAGGATCTTCAAAATAGCGCAAAATCTCTTTGCGGATGGCGGGGGCCGAAGCTTCCGGAGCGACAATTCCCGTGCCACGGGCGCCGATGGTTCCCTTGAGTCCTCCTACATCCGTGACCACCATGGGGAGGTCAAAGTGGCAGGCTATGGAGCTGATGCCGCTCTGGGTAGCGCTGCGGTAGGGGAGGACGGCCAGGTCTGCGGCGCTGAAGTAGCGCTTGACCTCCGAGTCCCGGATATAGTCCGGGAATACGCGGATGCGGTCTTTCCCGGGCAGGGAGTCAATGATCTGCTGATACTTGTCAAAGGAACCGTAAGGTTCTCCGGCAATCACCAGCTGGTAGTCTTCCGGCAGGTCCCGGAAAGCTTCCAACAGGATATCCAGTCCCTTGTATTCCCGGATGAGGCCGAAGAAGAGAAGGGTCTTTCGGGCGGGGTCCAGCCCCAGGGCGCGGACGGCTTCTTCCCGCGGCAGCTTCTCCCCAAAATGCGTATACAGCGGATGGGGCCGAAGGATGTGCGGGGCATCCGGACGCAGGCTCAGGAGGTCTTTCTCCACGCTTTCCGACATGGAAATGAAGCCGGTGCAGCCGTTCAGGAAATACTTGGTGAGGGGCTTGTCAAACCAGTGCGGCTCGTGCGGGATTACGTTGTCCAGCACCACGATGCTCTTGCAGCCGCAGTGGCGGGCCACATAGCCCAGCGACGGGGCAAACCAACTCATCCAGTATTTCATGACCAGAAGGTCTGCCTTCCAGTCCCGGATGGCGCGGGCCGTACGGGCCCAGGTGATAGGGTTGATCGTATCCAGGATGGCCTCTGCTTCTACGGGCGTGGCTTCGTCTTCCGGGGTTACGTACTGCGTCTTGCCGGGAAAGAGAAGGTCCGGGTATTGCCGGGAGAAACTGAAGGCCTTTACTATATGACATTTTCCCAGTCCTTCCAGCAAGCTGGCGTTGAACTGGGAAATGCCTCCGCGAAGCGGGTAAAAACTGGATAAGAGGGCGACCCTCATTATTTCTTGGTAGTTTCCTTGGTCTTGATGTAAGCGGCGTTGAGGCCGGCGAGGATGTCTTCGGTGATGTCCAGGCGGGCGTCTCCGCAGACCACGGGAGTGGAGATGATGCTACCGGAGGTGGAGAGGATCAGGGCATACTGGTGCTCGGTGTTGTATTCCTTTACGAACTCGGCGATGGCGTTGGCAATCTGGTTCATCATCACAGTCTGTTCTTCCTGCATTTCCTGCTGCTTGCGCACGGCGTACTCCTGGTATTCCTGCTGCTGCTGCTGGAGCTTCTGGTACTGGGCCTGAGCCACGGAAGTGGTGAGGAGGCCTTTGTCTACCTTGTTCTGGAAGTCGTTGGCGTCTTTTTCGAGCTTCTTGCCGCGGCGGTCAATCTCTGCCTGGATACCGCTGGCCTTGGTCTCGAACACGGAGTTGAGGTCGTTGGCCATGTCGTAGCCCTCGAGCACTTTGTCCATGTTGAAGAAAACGATGCTGCCGGCAACGGCGGTGCTGTCCTGGGCGGGAGCGGCCTGGGAGGCGTTACCGCCATTCTGATTGCAGGATACGGTGAAGGCCACGGCAGCGGCTACGCCAAAAATGAGAAGAGTTTTTTTCATTATAAATACTTTTAAAATTAATCGTGTGTGGTTGCAAACGTGCAAAGTTAACTATTTTTTGCGGATTTCCGAAAGATAAGCCTGAATAGTTTTCTCCAGGCCCATGTACAGGGCATCGGAAATAAGGGCATGGCCGATGGAAACCTCGTCGGTCCAGGGAATGGTCTGGATAAAATAAGCCAGGTTCTCCAAAGAGAGGTCATGGCCTGCGTTAAGGCCCAGGCCGCATTCGCGGGCCCTCTGGGCGGTGGCCAGGTAACGGGCTATGGCCTGCTCCGGGTTCTGGGGGAACTGGGCGGCATAGTCTGCCGTGTACAGTTCTACGCGGTCTGCTCCGCAGGCGGCGGCGCCTTCCGCCATCCTGGGATCCGGATCAATGAAGATGGAGGTGCGGATGCCCTTGGCCTTGAAGGTTTTGCAGAGGTCTGTGAGGAGATCTCTGTTCTCCAGGGTATTCCAGCCGGCGTTGGAGGTAATGGCGCTGTGGCTGTCCGGAACCATGGTCACCTGGTCCGGCACCACTTCCAGCACCAGGTCCACGAAGCTGGGGACGGTGGGGTTGCCTTCTATGTTGAATTCGGTCTTGAGGAGGGGACGGATTTCCCTCACGTCCGCGTAACGGATGTGGCGCTCGTCGGGTCGGGGATGGACGGTGATTCCCTCTGCTCCAAAGGCCTCGCAATTGAGGGCGGCGCGGGTTACGTCCGGCACGTTTCCGCCCCTGGAATTGCGGATGGTTGCTACCTTATTTATATTGACACTGAGTCTCGTCATCTTTTCGTTTGTTTTTATGTCGCACAAAAATAAGGAAAATTCTAAGAAATGTGTTAATTTTGGCGTTTGATTTTAGGCACTACTATGAAAATAGGATATTTCATTCTTCGGGAAGAATTAAAGTCCGACGCCCGCATGCTCTCCCTGCTCCGTGACCTGGAACAGGCCACCTTCGAGGTGTACGAGATTCGCACCAAAAACGATGTCCAGCCGGATACGGACCTCGTCCTCTCCATGGGTGGAGACGGGACGTTCCTTTCGGCCGCCCATGTGGTGGCGGATATCGGCCTTCCCATCCTGGGCGTGAACTTCGGCCGTATCGGCTTCCTCTGCGAGAATCGGCCCGAAGATGTCAAGAGAGCCCTCCTGGAGGGAGACTTCCGCATTGAGTACCGGACGGTGCTCAACGCCACCCTCAAGGGTCCGGACGCCCGCAAATCCATTGGCATGCTGCCTTATTCCGTGAATGAAGTAGCCCTTCACCGCAGCGGCTCCGCCGTGCTGGGCATTCACGTGAGCATAGACGGAGAGCCCCTGCCCACCTACTGGGCCGACGGCCTCATCGTGGCCACCTCCTCCGGTTCCACGGCCTATTCCCTCAGTGTGGGCGGTCCCATCTGTATGCCGGATACCAAGGTGCTGGTGGTGGCTCCTATCGCCCCGCACAACCTCAATGTGCGCCCCATTGTATTGCCGGAAACCGCCAAGGTGGACATTTCCTTCGAGTCCCGTGACGGCCGCGCCACCATGTCCACGGACAACCGCGTGGTAGAAATCCAACCGGATTGGAGCATCCACGTAGAGATGGCACAATTTTCGCTTAAACGAATCCGGCTTGCCCAGTCGGGCTTCGTGAAGGCTCTTACTTCACGGCTTTTCTGGGGAGAAGACATGAGAAACAATGGATAGCAACAAGAGAATTCCCAAACACGTTTCCATCATCATGGATGGAAATGGCCGATGGGCTACGGCCCGTGGCATGAGCCGTTCCCGAGGACATATAGAAGGGGTGGAAAGCATCCGTGCCTGCCTGAGCGCAGCCATCGACAGCGGAGTGGAATACCTTTCCCTTTACGCCTTCTCGGAAGAGAACTGGAACCGTTCGGAAGAGGAAGTGATGGGCCTGATGGAACTCCTTTTCACGGAAATGAAGGCAGAACTTCAGCTTTTCCTGCAGAACAAGGCCCGCTTTCTGGTGCTGGGCAACCGTCCCCGCCTGAGCGACAAGATCAACCAGGCCATCGACGAAATGCAGGAGGCCACTTCCAAGGACTACCGCATCACCTTTATCCTCTTTTTCAGTTACAGCGGCCGATGGGATATTCTCCAGGCCATGAAAAAGGCGGCCCGGGAACTTACTCCGGAGCAGTTCCAGGCCCTGGAACAGAAGGATTTCGACCAGTATCTGGTAACGGCCGGCATCCCGGATCCGGACCTCATCATCCGTACTTCCGGAGAGCTCCGCATCTCCAATTACCTGCTGTGGCAGGGCGCCTATTCGGAATTCTATTTCACGGATATCCTTTGGCCGGAGTTCCGGCAGGAGCAGTTTGAAAAAGCTCTGGAGGCCTATGCCTCGCGGGACCGCCGTTATGGAAAAGTGAAATAAAATACTTACCTTTGCAAGATAACATTTAGCTGGAATGACAGGAAAAAAGATACTTTGCATCGCTGCCCTGCTGCTTGCGGCCGTCTCTCTCAAGGCCCAGAGCGGGAGAAGCGGCATTGAGGTAGATTATAACCGTCCCAAAAAATACGTAGTGGGCGGTGTTGGCGTAGAAGGAAACCAGTATTTCAACGAACACCAGATCCTGCAGCTCACGGGTATGCAGCCCGGTCAGGAGATCACCGTCCCCGGAGACGAGGTAACGGGCATTGTCAAGCGTCTGGTGGCCCAGCGTTATTTTGAAGACGTGGCCGTGGTCATTGACTCCCTCAGTGCATCGGCCGATACCGCCTGGTTCAAGGTCTGCATCCGGGAGCGTCCGCGCGTATCCCGCTGGACCTACAGCGGCGTCAAGTCCGGAGAAAAGAAAGACCTGCAGGAGCGCCTGAACCTCCGTCCCGGCCGCGAGTACTCGGACTACGTGAAGAATACTTCCATCGATATCATCAAGCGGTACTATAAGGAAAAAGGTTACCTCAAGGTAGATGTGGACGCCCAGGTGGTGCGGGACAGCATGATCCGCAGCGCCATCCGCGTCAACTTTGACGTGAACAAGGGTCCCAAGGTGCGTATCAAGAATATCAACTTCTCCGGTAACGAACACGTGAAGGAGTACAAGTTGGCCAAGAACATGCACGACACCCACTCCAACAAGTGGTACAACTTCTTCAAGAGCAAGAAATTCAAGGAGAAGGAATACGAGACAGACCGCAAGACCGTCCTGGACGCCTTCAACGAGGCCGGTTACCGTGACGCCCGCCTGGTCCGCGATTCCATCTACTACCTGCCGGACGGCAAGCACCTGGCCATTGACATGGTGTTTGATGAAGGTCCGCAGTACTATTTCCGCAACATCACCTGGACGGGTAACTCCGTCTATTCCACAGACGTTCTCAACGATATTCTCCAGGTCAAGAAGGGAGATATCTACGATATGGTAACCCTTAACAAGCGCCTGCTGGGCGGCGGTAAGGAAAACGAGTACGATGTGTCCAAGCTGTACCGTGACAACGGTTACCTCTTCCTGCAGATCACGCCGGTGGAGATCAACATCCAGAAGGACTCCGTAGACCTCGAGATCCGTATCTCCGAAGGCAAGCCCGCTACCATCAACGACGTCATCATCAACGGCAACGACCTTACCAACGAGCGTGTGGTCCGCCGCCAGGTCATGACCCGTCCCGGTTACCTGTTCAGCCAGTCAGACTTTGAGCGTTCCATCCGTGAAATCGCTTCCATGGGTCAGTTTGACCCGGAAGCCATCATGAAGCAGGGAGAAGGTTACTCCATCCTGCCCAACCAGATCAGCAACACGGTGGACGTAGTATATAATGTAACGGAGAAACCCTCCTCCCAGCTGGAACTCTCCGGCGGTTGGGGCGGTAACACCTTCGTGCTCACGGCCGGTGTAAGCTTCAACAACTTCTCTACCCGCCGTATGCTGGAGAAGGGCGCCTGGCGTCCGGTTCCCCTGGGAGACGCCCAGAACCTCGCCTTCCGCTTCCAGACCAACGGTAAGTACTACACTTCCCTCAGCGCCAGCTTCTCGGAGCCCTGGCTCTTTGGCAAGAAACCTACTTCCCTGAGCCTTTCGGCCTACTATTCCAGAATGACGGACTCCTACCTGGCCATCGGTATCCTGTCCACGGACAAGATGTTTGAGGTCTTTGGCTTCAATGCCGGTCTGGGTACCCGCCTCAAGTGGCCGGATAACTACTTTGTCCTTTACAACGGTCTCAGCTGGCAAACCTACAAGCTCACCAACTGGACCAACAGCTACTTCGCCTTCAACGATGGTATCTCCCACAACCTGAGCTATACCATCAACCTGTCCCGTAACTCCTCTGACCAGCAGATCTACCCCCGTACGGGTTCCGAGTTCACGGCCTCCCTGCAGTTTACGCCGCCGTTCTCCCTGCTCAGAAAGTACACCTACGACGAAGACGGCAACAAGGTGCCGGTCAAGAGCTGGAAAGACGTCAACTACGACGACTGGACCGCCGCCCAGCGCTACAAGTGGATTGAGTACCACAAGTGGAAGGTCAGCGGTACCGTATATACCAAACTGGTGGGAGACCTGGTCCTGATGACCCGCGCCCAGTTCGGTTACCTGGGTTACTACAACCGCAACTGGGGTTATTCTCCCTTCGAGAACTTCCAGGTGGGTGGTGACGGTATGTCCGGTTACATGACCTACGGAGCAGAAATTATCTCCCTGCGTGGTTACGAAGACTATTCCCTCACGCCCAAGAAGATTACTCCTTACAGCCAGAGCATGGAAAGCTATGCCGGTAACGTCTACGACAAGTTCACGGTAGAACTCCGTTACCCGGTGATCCTGCAGCCGCAGAGTACCATCTACGCCCTGGTCTTCCTGGAGGGTGGTAACTGCTGGAGCGACATCCGCGAGTTCAACCCGTTCCAGATCAAGCGCAGCGCCGGTGTGGGTGTGCGTGTGTTCCTCCCCATGATTGGTCTGCTGGGTGTTGACTGGGGTTACGGCTTCGACGACAAGACCAACGGCGGCAGCCAGTTCCACTTTGTACTGGGACAGCAATTCTAACGAGGCACAGTATTTGAAAGAATTGTCCGGAACCTAATTTAGAAGAAAACAAAAATTAATTGAAGATATGAAAAAACTATTTGTCATTGCTCTCGCAGCACTTGCTACCCTCACCGCCTCTGCTCAGCAGTTCGGTAAGGTGAATTTCAATGAACTTGTGATGCTGGCCCCCGAAATGGACGCCGCCCGTGAAACCCTCGCCGCTTCCCAGAAGGAGGCCGAAGAAACCTACGCCGCTATGGTGGAGGAATATCAGGGAAAGTATTCCCAGTATCAGCAGAAGCAGGCCACCTGGACCGCCGCTATCCGCGAGTCCAAGGAGCGTGAGCTCATGGAAATCCAGAACCGCATCCAGGAGTTCCAGCAGTCCATCTCCAACGAGCTTCAGCAGCAGCAGAACCAGCTCACCGCTCCCATCCAGGAGAAGGCCAACAAGATTGTGATGGATCTGGCCAAGGCCAAGGGTCTGGTAGCCCTCTTCGATCTTTCCCAGGCTATCTACTTCGATGACTCCAAGGTGCTTGACCTCACCGCCGAGGCCCGCAAGGCCATGGGTATCCCCGAGAGCCGCACCCTCGAAGCCCTCCAGGCCGAACTTCAGGCCCAGGCCGAAGCCACCCAAGCTAAGCAGTAATCCCATTGATAAACTATAAAAAAACTCCGGCCTTTCGGTCGGAGTTTTTTGTTGGAATCCTTCTTTGTCCTTCCCACGAAGCTCCTTTGGAGCAAAGCGACCCAGGGGGTTTGGGGGATTAGTCCCCCAATGGTTGAATAAAAAAAGGATGGAAGAGGCTTCCATCCTTTTTGCTATGGGACGATTTAGGTGCAACCTAAATCGTCCCCTGCTCGAGCATAGCAGTAGCGACCTTCATAAAGCCGGCGATGTTGGCGCCCTTTACGTAGTCGATGGTGCCGTCCGGCTGGGTGCCGTACTTGACGCACTGCTCGTGGATGGACTTCATGATGAAGTGCAGTTTCTCGTCCACTTCCTTGCCGCTCCAGGAGATGTGCTCTGCGTTCTGGGTCATTTCCAGACCGGAAGTAGCTACACCACCGGCGTTCACAGCTTTACCGGGGGCGAACAGGATGCCATTGTGCTGGAAGAAGTGGATGGCCTCGGGCTGGCAACCCATGTTGGAGACCTCGCAGCAGCACCAGCAGCCGTTGGCTACCAGTTCCTTGGCGTCGTCTTCAGAAAGCTCGTTCTGGAAGGCGCAAGGGAGGGCGATGTCGCAGGGGATGCTCCAGGCCTTCTTGCCAGCGGTGAACTTGGTCTTGCCGGGGAACTTGGTGGCCATATCCTCTACCTTGTTGCGGTTGGAGGCGCGCATGACCAGCATGTAGTCAATCATCTCAGGGGTGATGCCTTCGGGGATCTCGCAGACACCGTCGGGTCCGGAGATGGCCACAACCTTGGCGCCCAGCTCGGTGGCCTTGATGCAGGCGCCCCAAGCTACGTTACCGAAACCGGAAACGGCCACTTTCTTGCCCTTGATGTCCTTGCCGGCTTTCTCCAGCAGGTGATGGGTGAAGTAAAGGGCACCGAAACCGGTGGCTTCCGGACGGAGGATGGAACCGCCCCAGGTGCCGCCCTTACCGGTGAGAACGCCGGTGTTGTACTGGCGGGCCAGCTTCTTGTACATACCATAGAGGTAACCGATCTCACGGCCGCCTACGCCTACGTCACCGGCAGGGATATCCTGATCCGGGCCGATGCAGTTCCAGAGCTCCAGCATGAAGGCCTGGCAGAAGCGCATGATTTCGTCGTTGGACTTGCCCACAGGATCGAAATCGGAGCCGCCCTTGGCGCCGCCCATAGGAAGGGTGGTGAGGGCGTTCTTGAACGTCTGTTCAAAGCCCAGGAATTTGAGCATGGAAGGCGTTACGGCCTTGTGGAAGCGGAGACCGCCCTTGTAGGGGCCGATGGCGCTGTTGAACTGGATACGGTAGCCGGTGTTGGTCTGGACCTCTCCCTTGTCGTCGATCCAGGTGACACGGAAGGTGAAGATGCGGTCCGGCTCTACCAGACGTTCCACGATCTTGGCTTTCTCAAATTCGGGATGCTGGTTGTATACATCCTCGATAGACTCAAGCACTTCCTGAACGGCCTGCAGATACTCTTTCTCAAGCGGATACTTGGCCTGGAGGCGTGCCATGATGTCAGTTGTTTTCATGATGAAAAATAAAGTTTTGGTTAATTATTATTAGTAAGTAATAGTGTCAAAAGTGATACAAATTTAAAGAGAAAAACGGGAATAAGCAAGCATTCATCAAGAAAGATTCTTTTGGCAAAAATGCTGGTTATCTTGCGAGAAATGATTAAATTTGCAAGATTATATTTACGAAAAGTATAGTATCAATTCAATAGCAATGAAAAAGCTCAAGATCGCACTGGTTCTCTGCGTGGCCGCTGCGGGACTCTGGTCCTGCCAGGAAGGCCGTTCCAAGGCCGAGCGCCTGCTGGAGAACTATGCAGAGGTGGAGATTCCCGCCCCGGATCTCTCGGGAATCACCGACAATGGAAAAGAGGTTCTGAACCTGTACCGCTTCGCGGCCGACGAGGCCGATGCCATCTACTGGCAGCAGTCCTTTGGGGACAAGGCTTTCTTCAGCGCCCTCCCCGAGGCCGAGCGTGAGTTCGCCTATGTAAACTACGGTCCCTGGGACCGCATTGACGAGCAGCCCTTCCTGGACGGCTTCGGCCCCAAACCCGCCGGCGCCCGCTTCTATCCGGAAGACATGACCGTAGAAGAGTTCCAGGCCTGGGACAACCCGCTCAAGGACAGCCCCTACACACTGGTAGAGCGCACCCCCGATGGCTCTCTGGAAGCCGTCTGGTACCACGACGCCTACGCCGAGCACGTGAAGAAGATTGCCAACTATCTCAAGGCCGCCGCCGATATCACCATCAAGCCCAGCGTCCGCAACTATCTGCTCAAGAAGGCCGATGCCATCCTCTCCGATGATTATTATGAGAGCGAGTGCGCCTGGCTGGATATGAATGACAGCAAGATGGACCTGGTGATTGGCCCGCTGGAAACCATTGACGACGACCTCCTGGGCAAGAAAGCCTCCTATGGCGCCTATGTCCTCCTCAAGAATCTGGAACGCACGGAAGAACTCAGAGAGATTGCCGCCCGCCTGCCTGAGTTGCAGGCCGCCCTTCCCGGAGACCCGGAGTATCACCACTTCGATCCCGGTATGGCTTCCGGTATCTTCTCCTGCAATGTCATTTATTACGGCGGTTACACCAATGCCGGTTACAAGACCATCGCCATCAACTTCCCCTATGACACCAAGCTCCAGGAGGAAGTGGGAACCCGCACCATCCTGTTCGACAACATCATCCGTGAGAAATTCAACCGCACCGTCTTCCCGGTGGGTATGAACCTCCTGGAGGCCGAAGACCGTCCCCACGTGGACGCCAACGCCTTCTACTGGGAAATTGTGTTCCGTGAGGTGGCCAAGGGCCTGGGTGTGAAGGAAACCGTCAACGGCAAGGGTATGGTATCCGACGCCCTCGGTAACGAAGCCCTCACCATCGAGAAACTCAAATCCAACATTCTGGGCACCTATCTTTGCCTCCATGAAGTGAATCACCACCATGTAGAGGCCCTCATCATGAGCCCGGATGTGATTGCCACCTTCGTGGTCAACACCATCCGTTCTTCCCGTTTCGGTGATGCCGATGCCACCGGCCGTGCCAACCTCATCGCCTACAACTACCTGCTGGAGCAGGGCGCCATTACCCGCAACGCTTCCGGCAAGTATTCCATCAACTACGCCAAGGCTCAGGAGGCCATCTCCAGCTTGGGAGCCCTCATCCTCAAGATCCAGGCAACCGGTGACTACGATGCCGCTGCAGACCTTGTGGCCAAGTACGCCGTGGTCAGCTCCACCCTCAAGGCCGATATTGTGAACCTGGAACTGGAAAAGATTCCGGTAGATATCCGCGTTTCCTACGAATAATCAAAAATCAAGATAATGGCTAAAAAATTTAACCTCAAGTATTGGGTGTTCCTGCCGCTTGTGCTGGCCATCACCATCTTCATCTGGGCTGTGCCCGTGTCGTTCTTCGGCATCGAGGCCCTCACCGTTGTTCAGCAGCGTGTGATTGCCCTGTTTGTCTTTGCCGCCCTCATGTGGATCTTCGAAATCATCCCCAACTGGGCTACTTCACTGCTGGTCATCGTGATTTCCCTGCTCACGGTCTCCAACAAGGGTATCGGCCTGTTCTGTGATCCTCAGTACGGTACGCTGGTTCCCTATGCCCGTATCATGAGCTCCATGGCAGACCCTGTGGTGATGCTCTTCCTGGGCGGCTTTGTGCTGGCCATCATGGCAGAGAAGTACGGTCTGGACGTTACCATGGCCCGTGCCCTGCTCAAACTCTTCGGCACCAAGCCGGAGATTGTGCTGCTGGGCTTCCTCATCATGATCTCCGTCTTCTCCATGTTCATGTCCAACACCGCCACCGCCGCCATGATGCTGGCCCTCCTCACCCCGGTGCTTTCCAAGCTTCCGGCCGATGATAGGGGTAAGATCGGCCTGGCCTTGTCCATTCCCGTTGCCGCCAACCTCGGTGGTATCGGCACCCCTATCGGCACGCCTCCCAACGCTACCGCCAAGGGTGCCCTGGAGCAGGTCGGTATCGACGTGAGCTTTGGTGAATGGTGCGCCCACATGATCCCTTACGTGATCATCATGATTGTGATCGCCTGGGTCGTGCTGCGCTTCATGTTCCCCTTCAAGACCAAGAAACTCGTGCGTGAGATCCCCGAGAGTGGCCAGAAGAAAGACTGGAAACTCTATGTGGTTTGGATTACCTTCATCGGCACCATCCTGCTGTGGGCTACCGAGCAGATTACCCATATCAACTCCAATATCGTGGCCCTCATCCCGCTGGGTGTGTTCACCGCTACGGGTCTGTTTGGCAAGAACGAGATCAAGGAAATCAACTGGACCGTGCTGTGGCTGGTAGCCGGTGGCTTTTGCCTGGGTTACTGCCTGCAGGATACCGGTCTTGCCAAGGTGCTCATCCAGGCCATCCCGTTTGGCAGCATGTCCGTGGTGGTGGTGCTCATCATCGCCGGCCTGGTGTGCTACTTCCTCAGTAACTTCATCTCCAACTCCGCTACCGCCGCCCTGCTCATCCCTATCCTGATTGTAGTGGCCAACGGTATGGCCGATCCTGAGGCCGCCAACAACGCCCAGTTCCTGGCCATGGGTGGCACCAGCGCCATGATTATCTTCATCGCCGTGTGCGCCTCCATCGCCATGCTGTTCCCCATTTCCACCCCTCCGAATGCCATCGCTTCCTCTACCGGTATGGTGGAGACCAAGGATATGACCAAGGTGGGTCTGGTGATGGGTATCATCGGCTTTGTTCTGGGTTACTTCTGGCTCACGAAACTTTTCCCCTTTGCCTGACGCAAAGGGGAATATGGGGTCTTCGACCCATTGGGGGGCTAACCCCCCAAACCCCCTGGGTCGGCCATAGGCCTCCATAACCATTTGAATATGAAAAAAGGTATCATTATTGTCATGGCCGCCCTGCTCTCCTGCAGCGCCGCCTTTGCGCAGGAAGAAAAACCTGCCCACTTCAAGCTTTACGGCTTTATCCGTAACTACCTCACGGCCGACAGCCGCGCCGTGAACGGTGGCACCGAGGACCTGTATTTCTACATGCCCAAGGGTCACGATATGCAGAACGGCGTAGACCTCAACGCCGGCTTCAACTGGCGCTATGTTTCTCTCACCACCCGCCTGGGCCTGGATGTGTCCGGCTACAAGTGGGGTTCCATGGGCGTGTCCGGTAAAGTGGAGGCCGATTTCTACTGCCTCCAGGGTTCCGTTCCCACCCTGCGCCTGCGTCAGGCCTTCATGAAGCTCACCTGGGACAACAGCCCCGTAGCCCTCACCCTGGGCCAGACCTGGCATCCCATGGCAGCCGACATGCCGCACATGAACAACCTGGAGACCGGTGCTCCCTTCAATCCCTTCAACCGCAGCCCTCAGGTTACGGCCGATGTGAACCTGGGTTCCGGCTTCAGCCTCACCGCCAGCCTCCTGTACCTGAACCACTACCTGCCCACGGGTCCCGCCGGCAAGAGCAAGGATTACTACAAGTACGGTCTTCCCGAGGCCTACCTGGGCGTAAGCTACAAGACCAGCAAGTTCCTGGGCCGTCTGGGTGTGGATATGGTGAACATGCGACCCTACCGCACCATCGCCGACTGGAGAGTCCAGGACGCACAGGGCCCCACCATCGAGGTCAAGAGCCTGCTCACCACCTTCTCTCCCTTCGTGTTCCTGCAGTACACCAATGGTAAGTTCCAGCTGCGCGCCAAGAGCATCCTGGCCCAGGCTGGCGAACACATGAACCTCCTGAGCGGTTACGGTGTGCACAGCTACAACAATGACGGAACCATCGAGTACACTCCCATGCGCGACTGGGCTTCCTTCGTGAGCTTCCAGTACGGCAAGAAGTTCCAGGTGATGTGCATGCTGGGTTACATGAAGCAGCTGGGCACCACCAAGGACCTTGTGGATAACAGTGTATGGATGAACACCGCTGCCGATGTGCACATCCAGCAGGCTTTCCGCGCCACTCCTACCGTGGCCTGGAACCTGGGCAAGTTCACCGTGTCCCTGGAGTACGACCTCACCGCCGCCGAGTTTGGCAGTGGCAGCCGCAACGCCCGTGGTATGTTCACCGGTGACAAGGAGTGGATCCTGAACAACCGCTTCATCTGCATGACCAAGTTTAATTTCTAGGTTATTTCCAACCATAGGGAACCGGGGCCCGATTTTTGCGGGTCCTGGTTTTTTTGTATCTTTGTATATTGACTAAAATCCAAACCCTATGGGCGCATTTCACGCATATGACATCCGCGGTATCTGGGGCAAAGACTGGAACCTGGACATCGCTTATAAAGTGGGATACTTTATCCCTATACTTCTGAAAACCAACAAAGTACTCGTAGGACGGGACTGCCGCGTCTCCTCCCTGGAAATCCACGATGCCGTGATCAGGGGCATCAACGACGCCGGGGCAGACGTCTATGATATCGGCCTCAGTTCCACCCCTATGGTATACTTCGGCACGGCCAACTACGGCTTTGACGCCTCCGTGCAGATTACCGCCAGCCACAACCCGGCCGAATACAACGGCATGAAGGTATCCACCACGGATGCCCAGGCCGTGGGCTACGACGCCGGTCTGGGCCAGATCAAGGCCTGGATCGACGAGGGAAAACCCACTCCGGTGGCAGCCCTTCGCGGCGGACTGTTCAAGAAGGACATCATGGAGGACTACCTGGCCTTCATGCGCAAGTTCGTCAAGGACTACAGCAGCCTCACCATCGCCATGGACCTGTCCAACGGCATGGCCAACCTCTTTGCCAAGGAAATCTTCGGCACGGGCAAAAACATCCATTACCTGTTTGATACCCTGGACGGCCGCTTCCCCAACCACGAGCCCAACCCGCTCATCGAGAAAAACTGCATCCCCCTGGAAGAGAAGGTCAAGGAAGTCAAGGCGGATGCCGGTGTCATCTACGACGGAGACGCAGACCGCGTCATGTTCATCGACGAGAAGGGCCGGTTCATCAGCCCGGACCTCATGATTGCCCTCATGGGCCGCTATTTTGTGGGAGAAAGGGGACTCAAAGGCATCGTCCTGCAGGATATCCGTTCCTCCAAGGCCGTAGGGGAGTACCTCACCCCCATGGGCTGCACCATGGAAACCTGGAAGGTGGGCCGCGCCTTTGCCGCCAAAAAACTCCGCGAGATTGACGGCGTCTGGGGCGGAGAGCTCGCCGGCCACTACTATTTCCGGGACTTCTTCTACAGCGACAGCGGCCTGCTGGCTTCCGTGATCCTGCTCAACATTGTGCTGGACCTCAAGAACGAGGGTAAGACCCTGAGCCAGGCCATCGCAGAGATTGTGCGCTACAAGAATTCCGGCGAAATCAACTTCCGCCTGGAAGACAAGAAAGGCGCCATGGATGCCATCAAGGAGCACTTTATGGCCGCCGAAAAAGCCACAGCCTTCATGGACTTTGACGGCTATCGTGTGGAGTTCCCGGACTGGTGGTTCAACATCCGTCCTTCCAATACAGAGCCTTACCTCCGCTTCATCTGCGAGGCAACGTCCGATGCCCTCCTGCAGGAAAAGATTGCTCAGACCGAGAAGATTCTTACCACCCGCTTCGGCGCCAAACGATAGCGAATGAAAAGAAGAATCCTCCCCGTCCTCCTGTTCCCGCTCCTGAGCCTTTCCCTGCATGCCCAGGAAGAAACAACCCGTGAAGCCGATTCCCTGCGCCATTCCTTCGGCCGGCAAACCGTTACCTCCGTTACCCGGCGTGCCACGCCTTATGCAGATACGCTGGATACCGGTAACCCCGCCGTCAAGGTGGTGCTGTACAACAACGGCACGTACCGTTATGTCAAAGATCCCCAGCTGGTGGTGGCCGACAGTACCTTCACCGAGTTCTGGGATACCAAAACCGTGAATCCCTACAAGGAGGATCTGACCCCTCTGCCGGACCGCTTCTCCCTCTGGATCGTAGATACGCTGGATTCGTATTGCTGCCCCAATGTGGTCAAGCCGCGTTCCCAGTACGGCTACCGGCACGGCCGCCGGCACCAGGGCATTGACCTGCCGTATCCTACCGGTACGCCCGTTCCGGCCACCTTCGACGGCCGCGTGCGCATCTCAGACTACGTGGGCGGTTACGGCAACCTGGTGGTTATCCGTCACGCCAACGGCCTGGAGACCTTCTACGGTCACCTGTCCAAGCGCAACGTGGAGCCCGGGGACTGGGTGAATGCCGGAGATATCATCGGCCTGGGCGGTTCTACCGGCCGTTCCACCGGCCCGCACCTGCACTTCGAGACCCGCTATCGCGGCGCCGCCTTTGACCCGTCCTGGCTCATCGACTTCGAGACCGGCACCCTGCGTCACCGTCTCCTGAAAATCCGTTCCTGGTACTTCAATCCCAACCAGCGCTATGTCCAGAACATAGACGACGAGGACGAGATTTTCCGTACCGACGAGGAAGACCGTCTCCTGGCCGAAGAACAGGCCAAGAAGGAAGCCGCCGCCCGCGCCGCCGCCGAGAAGGCCGCCATGCGCTACTACACGGTGCGCAGCGGAGACACCCTCTACGGCATAGCCCGCAAAAACGGCACCACCGTCAAGAGCATCTGCCAACTCAACGGTATCAAGGAGACCACTGTCTTACAGGTCGGTAAACGCCTTAGGGTTCGCTAGCGTAGCTTGCTATTATAGTGGGGGTGGACTTTACCCTTCGCGATGTTCTGCAGCTTGCTGGAGAGCATCTTTTTGCGGATGGGGGCGGCGTGGTCCGTGAAGAGGTCCCCGTCCAGGTGGGACAGTTCGTGCTGGATCATGCGACAGGCAAAGTTGTCAAACTCCTCGGTGACTTCCTGCAGGTCTTCGTTGTAATAGCGCACGGTGATCTTTTTGGGCCGAAGCACGTCGCAGTAGATGCCGGGAATGGAGAGGCAGCCTTCGGAGTAGGTGACCTGCTCCTCGCTCTCTTCCAGGATCTCGGGGTTGATGAGGGTGCGGCGGAAGTCCTTCAGGTAGGTATAGGTATCGGATACCACGTCTCCATCTACAATGACTACGCGCTGGCTCACGCCAATCTGCGGGGCGGCCAGGCCACAGCCATCGGCCCTCACCAGGGTGTCCTTGAGGTCTTGTACCAGGGCGGCAATGCCTTCCTTGTCTTTTAAGTCGGCGGGTTCCGCCGTCCGGCGCAGCACTTCGGCGCCGTAGAGGTAAATGGGACGTATCATACTTGTTCTTAATTCTTGTTTTGGCGGTCCAGAAAGCTCTGGAGGATAATGGCAGCCGCAATCTTATCCACGGATGCCTTGTTCCGGCGGTCCTTGTACTTCATGCCTCCGTCTATCATGGCCCGGTGGGCCAGGACCGAGGTAAAGCGCTCGTCTTCCAGGTGGACCGGGGTTTCCGGGAAGGCTTTCTTCAGCTGTTTCAGGAACACGTCTACATCGGCCTGGGCTTCAGAGGGTTGCCCGTTCATGTTCACGGGATAGCCCACTACAAAGGCAAGGATTCTCTCAGATGTAGCATAATTTTTGAGATAATCTATTAACTTTGTAGAATCAATTGTATCCAGAGCAGAAGCAAAGATGCCCAGAGGGTCGCTGGCGGCAACACCTGTGCGTTTGCGTCCGTAATCTATGCCGATGTATCTGTCCATTACAATTTGCAAAGGTAAGCATTTTTATGGAGAAATCAGATAAGAAGGAGTCACGCAACTATCGCTTGTCCCTCATCGATGCCGTGTCCCACGAGCGCCTGTGGAGCGTTCGGTTCACGCGCCCCATCTTTATTGGGGCCATGGTGTCGGGCATTGTGGTAGCCCTGGTGGCTTTTTACTGCCTTATAGCCTATACCCCCGTCCGCACGTTCATTCCCGGCTATCCGGACGCCCAGACGCGCCGTCAGGCCGTGCAGAACGCCCAGAAGATCGATTCGCTGGAAATGCGGCTCATGCAGTGGGATCTGTATTCCAAGAACCTCCGCCGCATTGTGGCAGGGGAGACCCCCATCCGCCTGGACAGCGTCCTGCTGGGCGCCAAAGGCAGCCAGGACCTCCCCGACGAGGCCTATTACGCCCTCCGGGATTCTCTCTTAAGGGCCGATGTAGTGGCCCAGGAACAGTTCAACGTGGGAGACGCTTCCCGCAAGAACCTTCCCCTGGAAGCCATTTCCTTCTTCCCGCCGGTCAAGGGCGTGGTGTCGGAAGGCTTTGACAAGGCCCTGCACCCGTATCTGGATATCACCGCCCCCGCCGGCAGCATGGTGACCGCCGTGCTGGACGGCACCGTGGTCCATACGTCCTGGGATGCAGAAGACGGTTACCTCATGGTGATCCAGCATTCCGGAGACATCCTCTCCGTCTATAAGCACAACCAGAAACTCCTGCATCAGCAGGGAGACGTGGTCAAGGCCGGCACGCCCATCGGCCTGCTGTCCCAGTCCGAATCCCTTACCAAAGGAGACCATCTCCATTTCGAACTCTGGTACGAAGGCCAGGCCCTGGATCCCGCCCTCTACATCAAGTTTTAGCCTATGGAGCAAAAGAGCATTGCCATTCTGGGTTCTACCGGTTCCATTGGCACGCAGACGCTGGACGTGGTGAGACAACACCCGGACCGCTTCTGCGTGTTTATGATTTCGGCCAACAGCAGCGCCGATCTGCTGATAGAGCAAGCCCGCACCTTTCACGTGCCGCACGTGGTCATCTGCAATCCGGACAAGTTCCAGCAAGTGAAGGAGGCCCTTCCGGGCGTGGATGTCCGTCTGGGCATCGACGCCGCCTGCGAACTGGTCCAGGCCCCCGAGGTGCAGGTAGTGGTGGCCGCCATGGTGGGCTTCAGCGGGCTCAAACCCACGCTGGCCGCCGTCCGTGCCGGTAAAACCATCGCCCTGGCCAACAAGGAGACCCTGGTGGCCGCCGGTTCGCTGGTCATGGGGGAGGCGGCCCGTTGCAAAGCGCCCATCTATCCGGTGGACTCGGAGCATTCGGCCATCTTCCAGTGCCTGCTGGGCGCCCATGGCAATCCGGTGGAAAAGATTCACCTGACGGCTTCTGGCGGCCCTTTCCGCACCTGGGAGAAAGATCAGATAGCCCAGGCTACCAAGGCCCAGGCCCTCAAGCATCCCAACTGGGACATGGGTGCCAAGATCACCATCGATTCGGCCACCATGATGAACAAGGGTTTCGAGGTCATCGAGGCCAAGTGGCTCTTCAACGTGGAGGCAGAGCGCATCCATGTGGTGGTGCATCCGGAGTCCGTCATCCACTCCATGGTGGAGTTCAAGGATGGTGCGGTAATGGCCCAGCTGGGCTGCCCTGATATGCGCCTTCCCATTGCCCTGGCCATGGCTTATCCCACCCGGCTTCCGCTGGAGGGCAAGCGCCTGGACTTCGGCACGCTGGGAGCCCTTACGTTCTTTGAGCCGGACCGTGTCAAGTTCCCTTGCCTGCAGCTGGCCTTCGATGCCATCGGCCGGGGAGGCAACATCCCCTGCGCCATGAATGCCGCCAACGAGGCGGCGGTGGCAGCTTACCTGAAAGATCAAATCCGTTTCTACGATATTCCGGAAGTCATTTCGGAGGCCATGGAGCGTACCGCCTTTGTGCAGCAGCCTTCCCTGGAAGACATCTTTGCCACGCACGAATCGGCCTTTGAACTGGCTCAGAAGAGAATTTCGGCCCTATGATTGTACTCATAAAAACCCTCCAGGTGATCCTGGCCCTTTCAGTGCTCATCCTCATCCACGAGGCGGGGCACTTCTTTTGGGCGCGCCTGTTTCATATCCGTGTAGACAAGTTTTTCCTCTTCTTCGATGTGGGCGGTGTCAAGCTCTTTTCCAAGAAGATCGGAGATACAGAGTATGGCATTGGCTGGCTGCCCCTGGGCGGCTATTGCAAGATTGCCGGTATGGTGGACGAGTCCATGGACACCGATCAGCTCAAGCAGGACCCCCAGCCCGGGGAGTTCCGTTCCAAGCCGGCCTGGCAGCGGCTGCTGGTGATGTCCGGCGGCGTGCTCAACAATTTCCTGCTGGCCATTGTGCTGTTCTGCGCCATCCTGGGCATCTGGGGAGACAATTACATCCCCAACAACAGCCCCGTCTACGTGAACGAGCTGGGAGAGGAGCTGGGCTTCCGCACGGGAGACCGCATCCTCCAGATGGACGACTATGTCCCCGACGATTTCCTGAATTTACAGGCCGATCTGGCCCGCCGGCAGGTGCAGCAGGTGAAGGTGCTCCGTGGCACCGACACCCTCACGCTCTACATGGACCAGTCCCTGATGGGGGCGGTGGTCAATACGCCCGGCATGTTTGACATAGCGCTGCCTTTTGTGATTGACAGCGTGATGCATACGTCTCCCAACGTGGGCTCCGGCCTGGTCAGGGGAGACCAGATTGTAGCCGTGAATGGCGTATCGGCCCCTTATCTGCAGGATGCGCAGAAAGTGCTGCGGGCCCATCCCGGAGAGCAGCTTCCCGCAACGGTGGTCCGGGGCGGCGACACCCTCTCCATGACCCTCCAGGTGGACTCCCTGGGCATGCTGGGTGTGTATCCCCGCAACATTGCCATAGAGCACCGCACCTATACCGTGCTTTCCTGCATCCCCGCCGGCTGCGCCCTGGCCTGGAATACGGTGACGGGCTATCTGCGGGACCTCCGCCTGGTGGCTACTCCTTCTACCGGGGCCTACAAGTCGGTGGGCAGTTTCGTAGCCATCGGCCAGGTCTTTCCCGCTACCTGGGACTGGCACCAGTTCTTGTATATCCTGGCTCTGCTGTCCATCATGCTGGGCGTGATGAACCTCCTGCCCATCCCGGCCCTGGACGGCGGACACATCGTTTTCTGTCTGTATGAAATGATTACGGGCAAAAAGCCCAGTGACCGCTTCCTCATGGTGGCCCAGCTGATAGGAATGGCATTGTTATTGCTGCTGATGATCCTGGCATTTGGAAATGATATTGCTAGATTAATTCGTTGATTATGAAATACGTCAGCCGTCTTTTGGTCCTCGTGGCCTGTGTCCTGTCCCTGCTGGGTTGCAAGCAGGGCAACAAGAAAAATCTTCTCCCCAACGTGAGCGGCAAAGCCGGCGAGGTGCTGGTGATCATTGAGCGTGAGCAGTGGGAGGGCAATCTGGGCGTGGCTATCCGTGAGTCCCTGGCCATGGATACCCCTTACCTGGCCCAGAGAGAGCCCCTCTTCACCCTCTCCAACGTTCCTCCGGGAAGCTTCAACAACATGTTCAAGATGCACCGGAACCTGCTGGTGATCAATATCAACCCGCAGAACCAGACCAATGGGGTGCAGTACAAGAACAACTTGTGGGCCCAGCCCCAGGCCTGCGTACAGGTGAATGCGGCCGATGCAGACCAGGCCCTGGCGTTCTTCCAGGAATCGGCCCCCGTCATCTCCGAGTTCTTTGAACAGAGCGAGCGCGACCGCATCATCAACAACGCCAAGCTCTACGAGGAAAGCGTCCTGCGGGAGCCCGTGAGCAAGGTGGTTGGCGGCTATATCCATTTCCCCAGCGGCTACCGCTGCCGCAAGATCACGGACAACTTTGTCTGGATGGCCGACGAAAAACAGTACGTCCAGCAGTACGTGATGATCTATCGCTATCCCGTCCCCACGGAAGGAGAAGTCTTCTCCGTGGATAACATCATCAACACCCGCAATGCCGTAATGCGGGACAATGTGCCGGGTATGTTCGAAGGCTCCTACATGACCACGTCCACGGCCCAGGAACCCACCACCCGTTCCCTGCGCTACAAGGGCCGCAGCTTTATGGAAACCCGCGGCTTCTGGGAGGTACACGGAGACTTCATGGGAGGTCCCTTTGTTTCCCACTCCTTCTACAGCCCGGACGGCAAGGATATCATTGTGTTGGAAGCCTTTGTATTTGCCCCCAGATACGATAAGAGGCAGTACCTCCGTCAGGTAGAAGCACTGCTCTATTCTTTCGAGTGGGATACGGAAGAAAAAGATGAAAAATAATTTTGCTTGGTAAGAAAAAATTCTTACCTTTGCAGTCCCAAGTTTGGTGGGTTCGTATAACGGTTAGTACTCGGGATTTTCATTCCCGCAATAGGAGTTCGATTCTCCTACCCACTACCAAATATAAAAAAGTAAAATAATGGCAAACACTAAATCCGCCGCGCGTGCCGCCCGTCAGAGCGAGCGTCACCGCCTGCATAACAAGTATTATGCAAAAACAACCAGGAACGCTATCCGCGACCTGCGTAACACCACCGACAAGGCAGCAGCCCAGGAGAATGCTCCCAAGGTCTATGCAATGATTGACAAGCTCGCCAAGATCGGAGTGATTCACAAAAACAAAGCGGCCAACCTCAAGAGCGGCCTTCAGGTTTATATTAACAAGCTCGCTTAAGAGCTTGTTTTTGTCAAGAGACGGGATGTAGCGCAGTTGGTAGCGCACTACGTTCGGGACGTAGGGGTCGCTCGTTCGAGTCGAGTCATCCCGACACAAGGAAAGCAGGGTTCGTCCCTGCTTTTTTTATGCCCTGCCCTTCCCGAGCACGAAAACGGCCTCCCTGGTGCTCGGCACCCACCATCATCCCGGGCCCAGACCCAGGATCTCCCGTCCAGCGTCGCAGGTCAGGAGTCAAAACGTCGCCGGTCCGTATTTTTCTCTCCACCGGCGACGCTTTTCGGCCTTCTGTGCTTTCTAACGTCGCAGGTCAACGAAAAAACGCGGACCTGGGACACTATTATCCTCGACCTGGGACACTATCTCCCTCGACCTGCGACGTTACCTCTTCTCACCTGCTATGCTTGTTGTCCCGCTCTGCTTCGCTGTACATAACCGGTTCGTGTGTGCGCCCCGGGGCGGCACCGGCCCGGGCGGGGCGGGGGGGGGGGGCCGCCCCGAATCCAGCCCGGGGCGGGGGGCCCCGGCCGGGGCGGGCCTTCGGTCATATCCCTCCCCTTCACGAGCCATGGGCGGCTACGCCGTCCGGAGGCTCTCCCTTTCGGCCACACTTCCCTCATCCCGGGCCTGACCCTGGATCTCCCGAGCACGAAAACAACCCTCCCGGTGCTCGGAACCCCTAAAACTACCGTACCGCATCGCTTTGCCGGTGCCAAGTGGGAGGACGCTAGGGTGGGCTAGCGTTTTTCCCGATGAACAAAAGTTTGTTCTGTCTGTCATAATTGGCGGGGAGGGCGGGCATGCTATTGCATAGGGGAAAGAATATCACTAATTTTACTAGCACAGAGCATATTAACTAATAGCTAGTATTATCCATAATGAAAAACAGTATTAAACTTTTCCTTGCTGCATCGGCCATGACCTTTGCAGTGGCAGCAGGTGCACAGACCCTGAAGATGACTCCTCAGGTGGTGCGCATCACGGCTTATGAGGCTTCCACTTCCGTGAACCTGGTGGTGGTAAAGCCGGAGATCAAACTGGACGTGCTGGATCCTTCGGTGTTTACCGTTGAGACCAACGGCGTAGAGCGCAACGTGAAGATCGTCTACCCCTGCGACGACCGCGGAGAATGGACCGACGGTGGTGAGTATCTGGCCTTCGGCCTGGAAGTGAGCCGTGAGCGTGGGGCTGCCCCGCTGGTGTCCAGAGGCATGGGCTCCTGGAGCAAGGCCTATCCCGTCAAGGTGGCCCTCAAGCCCGGGAAGGCCCTCAAGGTGGGCAAGCAGAAGTTCACGGCCGTGGAATGCGCCACGGACCATGCCCTCCGCAACTTCCTGTCCGAGTCTGACTTCTTCCACCGCGGTACCTTCACCGGTCCTTCCACCGGCCGCCCGGGAGACGAGACCCTCACCTACGGCGCCTTTGAGCCCGAAGCCCTGCGAATTGACGGAAAGAAGAACCCGCTCATCATCTGGCTCCATGGCATGGGCGAAGGCGGAACCGACGTTTCCATCGAACTCATGGGTAACGAGGTGGTGGCCCTCATCCGCAACGACATCCAGTCCCATTTCACCACGGAAGGGGGAGAGAGCGGCGCCTATGTGCTGGCCGTCCAGTGCCCCACCATGTGGATGGGTACCTCCAAGGGCTTCGGCCGGGGTGAGTATCCCTCCCTCTATTCCGATGTCCTCAAGTCCTTCATAGACAACTATCTGTGCCAGAACCCCGACGTGGATCCCTACCGCGTGTACATTGGTGGCTGCTCCAACGGCGGCTACATGACTATGAACATGGTTCTGCGCAACCCCGGCTTCTTTGCGGCTGCCTATCCTACCTGCGAGGCCTACATGGACCAGTACATTTCCGACGTGCAGATCCAGCAGCTGGCCAAGGAAAACATCTGGTTTGTCCAGTCCTTTGACGACACCACGGTGAACCCCAACGAGTACTGCATCCCCACCTACAAGCGCTTGATGGCGGCTGGTGCCAAGAACGTCTGGATGTCCATGTTCGAGAGCGTGATTGGAACCGACACGCCCGGTCAGAGACTCTTTGGCCACTTCTCCTGGTGCTACGTATTCAACGACCAGGTCACCGGCGCCCAGGAACAGTCCACGGCCGATGTGAAACCCACCAACAACGGTGGCGGCACCGTGGCTCCCCAGGGCTTTGCCAACCTCTTTGAGTGGATGAACGCCCAGAGACGCACCGATCCCGTTCCCGTAACCAATCCCAGATGGTAATTAACAGAATCTAACACAATACTAGTGATGCGTTAATTTAACGCGTTGTTTATATAACTTATTAATATTTAA
>R24__coassemble_103_pt1 | contig 65687 bp, 55 predicted proteins | sample R24__metabat2_high_PE_033 | metagenome-assembled genome bin R24
CGCCTATCTGAAGTAATCAGTACCCCTTGGGGTAATTCATAGTTATGCAATGAAGACCGCCGTGTCCTGATAACAGGGCGCGGCAGTCTATTATTTCTACCTGCCGGTCCGGGAACACCTCCTGCAGCCGGGCGGCTGCCACGGCATCCTTGGGAGAATTAGCGCCGGGCATGAGCACGGCCCCGTTGATGATCAGGAAATTGGCATAGGAACCCGGGAGACGGTAGTCGTCCAGGTACAGGGCGTCCGGCAGCGGCAGCGGAACCAGTTTGTAAGGCTTTCCATCCAGGGTGCGGAAGGTCTTTAACTGCGTCTCCATGGCTTTGAGAGATGCATAGTTCTCGTCGGACTCGTCGTCGCAGGCCGTGTAGGCAATGGTGTCGGGCCCGCAGAAACGGGCCAGGATGTCCACATGGCTGTCGGTGTCGTCTCCTGCAATGCCGCCATGCTCCAGCCACAGGATACGTTTCAGACCAAAAGCCTGTTTCAAATGCTCCTCTATCTGTTCCTGCGTCAGATACTCATTGCGGTTGAGGGAGCAAAGGCATTCACGGGTGGTCAGGAGCGTGCCGGCTCCGTCGCAGTCAATGCTGCCGCCTTCCAGGACATACGGACGCATGTCCTTATACTGCACATCCGGGCCGAAGGCACCGGCGGCGAAGGCCTGGCGGGTGATCTGGTTGTCCAGATCGGCCGCAAACTTGAGGCCCCAGCCATTGAACACAAAGTCCAGGATGTATTTTTCTCCGGCATCCCCATACACCGAGATGGCCCCGTGATCCCGGGCCCATGTATCGTTGATGGGGCATTCCACAAAGCGGATTCCGTTCAGGGAAGTGAGACCGTTTCTGCGAAGGTCCTCTTCGCATTCAGCCTTGTCCCGACAGACCATCAGAACGGGCTCGTGGCACAGGATGGCCGTTACAATGCGGGTATAGCAAGCCTGGACCTTCTCTACCTCATACCAAAGAGAGTCTTTGTGCGGCCACGTCAGCTGCACAAAGCCCTGTTTTTCCCACTCAGCAGGCAGCCTCATTTGCCAAACCTTTTAAGAAGGACATCATAGGCGTCAATGCGGCGGTCGCGAAGGAAGGGCCAGCCGCGGCGCACGTATTCGCTCTGCTCCAGGTCCAGCTCCACTACGTGTACGCCTTCTTCGGCCTTTTCAAACTCGGTGAGTAGCTCTCCCTGGGCGCCGGTGGCAAAGGAATGGCCCCAGAAATCGATACCGGTGGAATGACCGGTGGGATCCGGTTCCACACCCGTACGGTTTACCGTAATCACAGGCAGGCCGTTGGCCACGCTGTGGCCGCGCTGGACCAGCTGCCAGGCCTGGCGCTGCTGCGCCTGCTCCCAGTCCGGGTCCGTGGGCACGCCGCCAATGGCGGTGGGGTAGATGAGCATCTCGGCTCCGGCCAGGGCCATGGCACGGGCGGCCTCCGGGTACCACTGGTCCCAGCAAACGAGTACGCCCAGCGTTCCCACAGAGGTCTTGATGGGCTGGAAGCCCAGGTCTCCGGGGGTGAAGTAGAACTTCTCGTAGAAGAGAGGGTCGTCCGGGATGTGCATCTTGCGGTACTTGCCGGCTAGGGTTCCGTCGGCCTCCAGCACCACGGCGGTATTGTGGTAAATACCGGCGGTGCGGCGCTCGAAGAGCGAAAGCACAATCACCACGCCCAGTTCCTTGGCCAGGGCACCGAAACTTTCGGTGGAGGGGCCGGGGATGGGCTCGGCCAGGTCGCACAGTTTGGCGTTTTCTTCCTGGCAGAAGTACAGGCTGTTGTGAAGTTCCTGCAGTACCACCAGCTGGGCCCCCTGGGCGGCAGCTTCGCGTACATAACCCTGCAGGCGGGCGATATTTTCGGGAATGTCGGCGGTGCAGTGCTGCTGCACCATGCCTACTTTCAGTTTTCTCATTATCTGTATCTGGAGAATTGATGGAGTTCGTTATCGGCCTTGATCTTGTCTATGATGGCGCAAACCAGTTTGAAGGTGCGGCTTTCCTTGGTGTACACGGCGGGCGTGATAAAGCTCACGCGGCCCTGGCGCAGCAGCTTCTGGGCCACCTGTTTCTTGCCGGGACGGGACGGGTCAAAAACGGCGATGGCGTTGCCGCCGAACATGGTGACCAGCTTCATGGAAGGGATGTCCGTCTCTCCGTCTCCAAAGTAAATCATGTTGGTGAAGGGGAGGCGCTTTTCTTCGTCCGAGAGGGATTCGTTTACCTTGTGGGCATCGCGGGAGGAGAAGATGCCTTTCTGGATCTTGAAGAGATACTGGGTTTTGGCGGTATAGTCCACGGCTATGCCGGGCCACTCTGCCTCCCCGTTCTCATCATAGATATAGCTTCCGGCAAACACGTGCTTGAACTCTCCGGCAATGGGAGAGCCCTCGATGATTTCCGTAAGGCCGGAGGAGTTGATGTAGTGCTCCACCACCACTCCGTGCTCCCGGCCATAGTCGTTCACGTTCTTGAACCATTCCTGCACGCCTTCGTAAAGTTTGATGCCGGAACCGAACGAACGGAACCGCTCACGGGTGAGCTTGATGCCCTTCTTCTTGGCTTCGTCGTACATCATCTTCATATAGGCCAGAATGTCGGAGGCGTCCTGACCAATAGCGATGTTGTTGCTCTTGGTCCAGAACTCTTCCGGCGTCTGCCCTACTGCCTGGATGAAACCAAACTCCTGCATATTGCCGGGAGAGAGGGTTCCGTCAAAGTCATAGATAAGGCCTATGATAGGTTTTCGTCTCATAATCTGCAAAGATAAGAAAAAGAGGGCAAAGTCCCTATTGAGCTAGCGCGAGACCGTGCAGTTTTCAACAGTTACCTTCTGGAAACCCAGGTCGTTCCAGCAGACCAGGGGAGAGAGGGTGCCGGTAAGGCCGGTGGCCACGATGCCCTTCATGGTAAGGTCTTCGGCCACCGATCCTTCCCTGACGGAAGTGGCAACCGGTGACGACAGGTTGTACATGCTCAGGTCTACCAGGTAGATGCCGCGGGCCGTGCCTTGGGCCTTACCCCAGGCGCCGGGCTCCAGTTCAACGCCAAAAAGCATATTGTTGCGGCGGGCTTCTCCGCTGGTGCGGTGCGGATACACGCCCGGGCCGTGGAACACGCAGCTGCTCACCGTCAGGTTCTCGGAGGGCATGATCATGCGGATGCCGTTGCAGGAAGAATTGATGTCGCATCCGGTGATGACCATGTTGTTCCAGTAGCCGCCGGCAATGCTGTCGTCTCCCGTCTGGAACTTGCAGCGGCGGATGACACCGTTGTTGCAGCCGCGGATGTGGATGCCGTCCCAGCCCTCCGTAATGAACAGGTCTTCAAAGACGGGATTCTCCAGCGCATAGCCCAGGAAGGCATAATTGGCTGCCCGGGTAATGTGGACCCCGCTCATGTGGAATCCTTCGGCTTCGGCCACAATGATGGTGTGCGGGCCGCGCATGTTCTCTTCTCCGCGCTCGTCAAAGACGTGCACGCCGTCAATGGTGCCCTTTCCGGTAATGGAGGCATTCTTGACGCCGGCTCCAATGAGGAAAGCCTTCATCCACTGGCGGTCGTTGACGCAGTTGGAATTGGCCGTGCCGTTGCCGCTGTCAAAGCGGGTAAGGTCGTTCTCAGGGATATACGGCTCATAGGCGTCCGGATCTTCCACGCCCTGCAGCAGAGCCCCTTCGGCCAGGTGCAAATCCACGTTGTCCCTTAGATACAAGGTGGCCGAAAGGAAAGTCCCTTCCGGAATGAGCACCTGTCCTCCGCCGGCCTGGGCGCACTGATCCAGGGCCTGTTGGATGGCTTCCGTGCAAACGGTGCCGGGCTGGGCGCCGTAATCGGTAATGTTGAACACAGCGGGCTTGGACGTGCAGGCTACGGCCAGCAGCAGGAGGGGAAGGATGCGTTTCATAGGATGACTTGACGGATAAAGGGAGTTTGGTACTGGTATGCGAGTTTGGTGAGGTCCCAGCCGGGCTGGGTAAGGATGAGGGCGGCCTTTTTGCCGCGGGTAATGGAACCGTACTCCGTGCTCACGCCCATGGCGTAGGCGCTGTTGAGGGTAACGGCATTGAACGCCTCGATGGGCGTCAGGCGCATCTTGATGCAGCCCTGGGCCATCACAAAGCGCATGTCTCCGGAAGGGGAGGAGCCGGGATTGTAGTCGCTGGCCAGGGCCATACCCAGACCTGCTTTGATATAGTCTTTGGCCCGGCCATAGGGAAGCCCCAGGAAGAAGGAAGACCCCGGCAGCATGGTAGGCATGGTCCAGGTACCTTTCAGGGCCGATATCTCCGCGTCCGTGGTGCGCTCCAGGTGGTCTACGGACAGCGCCTGATGCTTCACGCCCACCTGTACGCCACCGCTCACGGCCAGCTCGTTGGCGTGGATCTTGGGCGTGAGCAGATGCTCCGCCGCCGTGAGGATGCGGTCCGTATCCTCCACCGTGAAGAAGCCTTCGTCGCAGAAGACGTCCACAAAGTCTGCGTACTCCGCTGCCTCCGGAATCATATCAATGACCGTCTGCACATACTCCTCGTGGGTATAGCCCCGCCCTACGGCGTGGGCCCCCAGGAAGGTGCTTTTGACCGCGGCGGGGATGCTCTTTTTGATCCGGTCAATGACCCTTAACATCTTCATCTCTCCCTCCGGACAAAGCCCGTAGCCGCTCTTGATTTCCAGCGCCACGGTGCCCTTGGCCATCATCTCCTGCACCCGCACCATCGATTGCTCATACAGGTCTTGCTCGGAGGTGCGGTGCAGCAGATCGGCCGAATTGAGGATGCCGCCGCCCCGGGCCGCGATCTCCTCATAGGACAGGCCGTTGATCTTGTCCAGGAACTCGCCGTCGCGGCTTCCGGCATACACCACGTGCGTATGACTGTCGCAGAATCCCGGCATGACCATTCCGCCGTGGGCGTCGATGGATTCCCGGTCGGAGCCGGGCATGACGGAACCTGAACCAAAGTCTACAATCCGGCCATCCTCTATCTTCAGCCAGGCATTCTCCAGTATGCCGGTGGAGCCCTGTGCAGCGCCTTCTACGCGCAGCACGCTCTCCGGCTGAATTCCTACCAGTAGACCTATATTCTTAATAATCATAATAATAACTATTCTCTAAGGTAATATCTTCAAAACCTTCGCCACCCTCGGCGATTAGAGGGAGGGGCCCGCCGGCGAAGCCGGTGGGAGGGCCGCAGCGAAGCGGAGGGGTTTTGAAGGTATTACCTTAGAGATACTGTTCATTCCTTATAAACTCAACAGATTTGGCAATGAGGGGACTCATGTAGGTGTCTGTCTGGACAAAGGGGACTACCTGGCGGTAGTCTGCGTAGATGCGCTCCAGAAGAGGGGAGGACTTGGCCGGACGGCGGAACTCCAGCGCCTGGGCGGCGTTGAACAGTTCGATGGCCAGCACCGTCTCCACATTGTCCACTACGCGCACCAGCTTGGTGGCACTGTTGGAACCCATGGACACGTGGTCTTCCTGTCCCTGGGACGACGGGATGGAGTCGCAGGAGGCGGGCCAGCAGAGCCCCTTGTTCTGGGACACGATACTGGCGGCGGTGTACTGCGGAATCATGAAACCGCTGTTGAGACCGGGCTCGGTGACCAGGTATTTGGGAAGGCCTCTCAGGCCGTGGATGAGCTGGTACGTACGGCGCTCGGAGATGCTGGCCAGCTCGCTCATAGCAATGGCCAGGGAGTCCATGGGAATGGCGATGGGCTCTCCGTGGAAGTTGCCGGCGCTTATTACCATGTCCTCGTCCGGGAAGATATTGGGGTTATCCGTGGCCGAATTGATCTCATTCTCGATGACGGACTTCACATACAGGATATTGTCCTTGACGGCTCCGTGCACCTGCGGGATGCAGCGGAAGCTGTACGGATCCTGCACGTGCTCCTTGGCGCGGCCTATGAGCTCGCTGCCTTCCAGGACCTCCATAAACTTCTTTCCGGTGAGGATCTGTCCGGTATGGGGCCGAAGCTGGTGCGTCAGGGGCAGGAAAGGCTCGATGCGGCCGTCGTAGGCATCCAGGGACATGGCTCCAATCAGGTCTGCCCAGCGGCTCAGGCGTATGCTCTTGAGGATGCTCCAGATGGCATGGGCGCTCATGAACTGCGTACCGTTGAGGAGGGCCAGGCCTTCCTTGCTCTGCAGGGTGATGGGCTGCCAGCCCTTTTCCTTCCAGACATCGGCCGCCTGCCGGATTTTTCCTTTATACAGGACTTCTCCCAGGCCGATGAGCGGCAGGCTCAGGTGGGCCAGGGGTGCCAGGTCTCCGGAGGCACCCAGGGAGCCCTGCTGGTAAACCACGGGCAGGATGTCTTCGTTGAACATGTCCACCAGGCGCTGTACGGTAATGAGCTGCACGCCGGAGTGGCCGTATGAGAGGTTCTGCACCTTCAGGAGCAGCATCAGTTTCACAATGGCCGGGCGCACCTTTTCGCCGGTTCCGCAGGCGTGGGACATGACCAGGTTGTGCTGCAACTGGCTCAGGTCCTCCTTGGGAATGTTTACGTTATACAGGGACCCGAACCCCGTGGTAATGCCATAGATGGGGCGGTCCAGGTCTTCCATTTTCTTGTCCAGGTACGCGCGGCACTTCACAATAGCGTCTACGGCTTCCTGCGACAAGGTCAGTTTTTCGTGCTTGTCAAGGATTTCTTTCACTCTCTCCAGGGAGAGATGGGCATGGGATATACTATGCATTAGTTTAAGCTTTTTCGGATTAATTCTTCATCGGCCTCGCTCGGGAGGGTGACTTTGAGCTGCGGGGTACGGGCCATTTCGCGCTCGATGGCAAAACGGGCTGCGCTGTTGCGGGCCCAGCTGCGGCGGGCAATGCCGTTGTTCACGTCCCAGAACAGCATCTCGCGGATGTGACGGGCGCTGTCCTCGGAACCGTCGATGACCATGCCGAAGCCGCCGTTGATGACTTCTCCCCAGCCCACGCCGCCTCCGTTGTGGATGCTTACCCAGGTAGCGCCGCGGAAACCGTCACCAATCACGTTCTGCACGGCCATATCGGCTGTAAAGCGGCTGCCGTCGTAGATGTTGGAGGTTTCGCGGAAGGGGGAATCGGTTCCGGAGACGTCGTGATGGTCTCGGCCCAATACCACCGGGCCTTCCAGTTCACCTTTGCGGATGGCCTCGTTGAAGGCCAGGGCAATCTTGGTGCGGCCCTCGCAGTCTGCGTAGAGGATGCGGGCCTGGGAGCCTACCACCAGGTTGTTGCGGCCGGCTTCGCGGATCCAGTGGATGTTGTCCCGCATCTGGCCGGCTATCTCTTCGGGGGAGTTCTGGGCCATTTCCGAGAGAACCTGGATGGCCAGTTCGTCGGTCTTCTGCAGGTCGGAGGGCTTTTCGCTCATGCACACCCAACGGAAAGGGCCGAAGCCATAGTCAAAGTACATGGGGCCCATGATGTCCTGCACGTAGGAGGGGTAGCGGAAGGTGCCGTCGGCCTTGAGGACATCGGCTCCGGCGCGGGAGCTTTCCAGGAGGAAAGCGTTGCCGTAATCGAAGAAGTACATGCCTTCGGCAGACAATTGATTGATGGCGGCCACCTGCCGGCGGAGGGAGTTCTGCACGGCGGCGCGGAAGGCGTCGGGGTCATCGGCCATCATTTCCTTGGACTCTTCCAGGGAATGTCCCACGGGGTAGTAACCGCCGGCCCAGGGGTTGTGCAGGGAGGTCTGGTCGCTGCCCAGGTCCACGTGGATGTGGTCTGCCGCCAGGCGCTCCCACAGGTCTACCACGTTGCCCACATAGGCCAGGGATACCACTTCCTTGGCGGCTACCGCCTTCCGGATGCGGGGGATGAGCTCGTCCAGGTTGGTGTGGAGCTCGTCCACCCAGCCCTGCTCATAGCGCTTCTGCGCGGCCTTGGGATTAATCTCTGCCGTTACGCTTACTACGCCGGCAATGTTACCGGCTTTGGGCTGGGCACCGCTCATGCCGCCCAAACCCGCTGTTACGAACAGCTTGCCGGCCGGGCTGCCGCCTTGCTTGCGGGCGGCGTTCATCACTGTGATGGTGGTGCCGTGCACAATGCCCTGCGGGCCAATGTACATGTAGGAACCGGCCGTCATCTGGCCGTACTGCGAAACGCCCAGGGCGTTGAAACGCTCCCAGTCGTCGGGCTTGGAGTAGTTGGGAATGACCATGCCGTTGGTCACAATCACGCGCGGGGCGTCCTTGTGGCTGGGGAAGAGGCCCAGCGGATGGCCGGAGTACATCACCAGCGTCTGCTCATCCGTCATGGTGGCCAGGTACTGCATCACCAGCCGGTACTGTGCCCAGTTCTGGAAGATGGCGCCGTTGCCGCCATAGATGATGAGCTCGTGCGGATGCTGGGCCACGCGAGGGTCCAGGTTGTTCTGGATCATGGCCATGATGGCTGCTGCCTGCCGGCTCTTAGCGGGATATTCGTCAATCGGCCTCGCATACATCTTATAGGAGGGCCGATACCGGTACATATATATGCGGCCGTACGCCTTGAGCTCCGCTGCAAATTCCGGTGCCAGCTGCGCGTGCAGGGCCTCCGGGAAGTACCGCAGGGCGTTTTTGAGCGCCAGCACCTTCTCTTCCGGCTTTAAGATATCCTTCCGCTTGGGGGCGTGGTTGATTTCTGTATCATAAGGTTGGGCCTCCGGCAACTGGGCCGGGATCCCGGCAAGAATCTCTTCCTGGAAGGTCATAGTTCGATGTGGTTGTTAACGGCTTCTAATACTTGTTTTTCCAGCTCGAGGGCTTCGGCCACAATGACATCGGCCCTTTCCAGGAGGGGCTGGGCGGGCGTTTTGTCCTTGAGCCCGGCGCAGTTGATGCGCACGTTGAGGCGGGCGCCTTGAATGCCGGCTACGGCGGCGAGGGCGGCTACGCCGGCATCGGAGGCCGATGCGGGGTTCCCCTTCTGCGCCATCTGCAGCGCCAGCGGCAGGGCCTTGAGGGCGGCTTCCATGGTCTTCAGCGGCACCTGGGCGGCGTAGAGCGTAGCGGCTTCGAGCGCCTGGGCCCGGGCGGCCTTCTCCTCCTCGGTGCCCTTGGGCATGGAGAAGCAGTCCATGATGCGGTTGAAGGCGGCGGTATCTTCGTCGATGAGGCCTAGCAGCTCGTCCACCAGCTTCTGGCCTTCTTCGGCCACGTTGGAGAACTCTTTCCAACGGTCGTCCCAGCCTCGCTTGTGGGCGCTCAGGTTGGCTACCATGGTGGCCAGGGCCGCGCCAAAGGCACCCATGCAGGCCGATACGGAACCGCCTCCCGGGGCGGCGCTTTCGGAGGCCGTCTCCCGCGTGAAGCCTTCCACCGTCAGCTGGGCCAGGCCCTTCTTTTCATCGGCCATCAAATACTCTATCACCTTCTCCTTGGGGTTGAAGGGCTTGAGGTCGTCCAGGGACATACTCTTGACGGCTATCTTTACAATCTCCTCTTCGCTGATGCCCAGGGAGCGCTGCTGCTCTTCCAGATAGAAGCGGCCGGCTTCCAGGAGCACGCGCTTGGGCACCAGGCCCACAATCTCTGCGCCCGTTACGCGCAGACCGCGGGCGGCTGCGGCGCGGCTGACTTCTTCGTAAGCTACGTGCAGGGGAGTGACGTCTATGTCCGTTATGTTCATCGAAACCTGCGCAATACCGTATTCGTCTATGAACCAGCCGATGGCTTTGGTTCCCTTGAGCGTTCCGGGAATCCAGCCCTCTCCGCTGGGGTTCTTGCGGCCCTTTTCGCGCACGTCGAAGGCCACGGCCATAGCGCGGCGAGTGCTGGTGGTGTTGAGGTTGAAGTTCACGGCCACCAGGAAACCGCGGGCGCCCACGTTGGAGGCGCCGGATTTCTGGGCGGTGAGGTTCCAGCTGCCGCCAAAGTCTGGCTTGCGGGCGGGGTCTGCCATCTTTTCCGGCAGGGCTTCGTACTCTCCCTCCCGGCACACGGCCAGGTTCTTGCGCTCCGGCTTGAAGGCGGCGGCTTCGTAGCAGTAGCAGGGGATGCCCAACTCTTCCCACATCCTCTGGGCCAGTTGGCGGGCCAGGGCGGCGCATTCTTCCAGCGTGATGCCGGCTACCGGAATGAGGGGCAGGACGTCCGTGGCACCGCTGCGGGGATGGGCCCCGTGGTGCTGGCGCATGTCTATGAGCTCCTGCGCCTTGGCGGCCCCGCGGAAGGCGGCCTCGCAGACGGGCTGCGGCTCTCCCACAAAGGTAACCACCGTGCGGTTGGTGGCCTCTCCGGGGTCTACGTCCAGCACTTTGACACCTTCTACGGTGCTGATGGCGGCCACTATGGCATCGATGACGCCTTTGTCCCGCCCTTCGCTATAATTGGGTACACATTCGATGATTTGTGTCATGAGGTTGTAGTTTTAATGCGACCTTAAAGTTAGCAATTCTTGGCGACGAAAAGAAGGTTTTGTCCATTTTCTTGCTAAATTAGCGGAGAAAAAACGAACCCTATGAAAAAGCTGGTAACCTTTCTCCTTCTTTTGGTAACGCTGGGCCTGCAAGGCCAGGTCCGCGAACCCATTTGGCCCAAAGGCAAGATGCCCCATCCCCAGGCGCATCAGATAGCCGCCATGACCGACGAGGTCAAGACGCCGGGCTTTAAGGCCGATAAACACCGTACGGCCTATCTGGAGTGGTTTGAAGCCCCCGATCCGGCCGTCAAGAAGGACGTCTGCATGATCCTGATTTCCGGCGGCTCCTACCAGAACTGCTGCGACGTAAACCTGATCAAGGACTGGAACAAGAAACTCACGGCCCTGGGCATCCAGTGCGTCAACTTTGTGTACCGTACCCCTCGGCCCGAGGGCCTTCCCATCTACCAGTCGGCCTGGGAAGACGGGCAGCGCGCCGTCCGCCTGGTCAGAAGCCAGGCCGCCAAACGGGGCTATGACCCGGAGAAGATTGGCGTCATCTCCATGTCGGCGGGGTCGCACCTGGCTCTGCTGCTGGCTACCAGTTCCCAGACATCGGCCTATCCTCCCATCGATGCTTTGGACACGATTTCCTGCCATGTGAACTGGGGTATTCTGAATGCCCCGGCCTATGCCACCACGGACGGTGAGGAGGGGACTCCCGCCACCCGCGAAGGCTATGGACCGGACGTGCAGCTGAGCTCCGTCTTCCAGTTTGACGGCAAGACCTGCCCCCTGAGCCTGCATCACGGCGGCGCCGATATCTATTCGCCCAATGGCTCCACGCTGGTTTATCGGGAACTGAGAAAGCGCGGTATTCCGGCCGAGCTGCACCTCTATCCGGGCAAGGGACACGGCGCCTACGGCTTTGACCGCGGCGTGGAATTTATGCGCCAGATGGGCTTCCTGGGCCCCCTGGAGCCCGAAGAGGAAATCTGGAACCGCTTTGCCAGTGATGCAGACCGGGCCGATTATATCAAAGAAGATGTTTGGCCGGAGGGTAAGATTCCTAATTTCCAGGAGCAGCAGTGCATTCCCTATATCGAATGGCACATTCCCGCTGTCCAGCGCTCCAAGGCCATCCAGATCATCTATTCCGGTGGTTCCTATATGGGCAATGGCCCCGAGAGCTTCGAAGTGGCTCCGGTGCGCCGGATGCTCAACGCCATGGGCGTAACCGTGGTTACCATGAAATACCGTACTCCCCGCCCGGAGGGCCTGGCCAAGCATACATCGGCCTGGCAGGACCTGCAGCGGGCCATCCGTCTGGTGCGCAGCGAGGCGGCCCAGCGGGGCCTGGACCCGGACCGTGTTGGCATCATGGGCGCATCGGCCGGCGGTCATCTGACCATGATGGGCGTTACTTCTTCCCGCCATCAGTCCTATCGGCCCATTGACGAAAAGGATAAACTCTCCTGCAAGGTGCAGTGGGGCATTGGCATCTTTCCGGCCTATCTGCTAACCGACGGCCTGGATGAGTACAACACCACCGGCGGCAACGACGACTCCGCCGTGCTGGCTCCTGAATTCTCCTTTGACCTGGATACGGCTCCCATGCTGTTCATCCACGGAGACGCCGACGGCTGGGCCGCCATGAACTCCGTGAAGGCCTGGGAAAAGATGCGGGCCATGGGTATCCAGTGCGAACTGCACACCCTGGCCACGCGTGAACATTGTTTCATGACTTCGGCCGCTCCCGGTACCGGATCCTATACCTGGATGGACCGGATAGCCGAATTCCTGCAACCGTATTTATAATTCGGGATGCTCCTGAAGGATCTTGTCCGTGAAGGCGCGGAAATCGCTCCAGCGATAGAAGTTGCCCTGCACGGGTTGGAGGTCCGGTAGGGTGGCGTCGTTCTCGTTGAGCACAACCTTGAAGAGGATATCGTTCTGTTTGTTCTTGTAGAAGGCGAACAGGAGGGTACCCGCCATGGGGATGTTGTAGTTCTGGAACCAGTATTTGGCCTCTTCCGGGGTGTCCGGAATCACGCCCATGTTGTTGACGTTGAGGAGCGTGACCAGGCCTTCCAGGATGTAGTCGTGGCCAAAGCGCAGGTGGGCGGCACGGTTGGGGTCGTCAAAGGAAGCTTCGGCCTTTTCGATGATGTCCTTGAGCAGGGGAATGACGCCGTAGCGGGCGGTGATGTCGCTGTAGAAGGAGTAGTAGTTGGCGGCTTCCCAGACTTTCACAATCTCTTCCTGGGGGATGAGGTCGTCAAAGAGGGGCTCTTTCACGTAGTTGTGGTAGCCACTCAGCAGTTCCCACAGCTCGTCCATAAAGTCTTCTCCGTGTTCCATCTGGTCCAGGAAGCTGTAGTCTGTGAACAGCTTGCCCAGGATGCCCTCGTAGTTGACGGTGCGCTTGAAGTAAGAGGAAACGCTTTCCATCTGGGGCTTGTCTTCCTGGCCCTTGAACTTCTTGCGGATGGCCCTGGGGGCGCTGGGCGGGGCAATAATGCCCATACCCATGTGGTCCGACTGCATGCGGATCTGCAGCTTGGGATTGCCGCTCAGAAGGCCGGCATTGAAGGCGCCCATGCTCACGATGCAGCGCTGGCCGGTGGAGGAGAGGGCGTCCACTTTCTTTCGGCCCTTAAAGACCTGCGGGAACTGTTCGTACACAAAGGTGCCGATGGCCAGGTGCTGGTCGTAGCCCAGGGGTACCAGGTCTCCGGAGTTGATGTACGGCACTTCCCAGAAGTCCATGTACTTCTTGGCGAATTCCTTTCCGTAAGGGGTAAGGACGTCCTTCTCTTCCGCTTTCTTGAAAACGTCGCGGATGAGGGTGTAGGTGTCCGGATTCCAGGCGTAACGGGAACCGTGGCGGCCGTAGTGGCTGATATAGAAGGGCTTATATCCACTGGGCGCCTTGGAAAGGGTTCCAAATTCGTCCAGGCGGTGCGGGCCTTCCATGCCGTAGGCTTTCCGGATATCGGCCTTTACCTTTTCCACGACATCGTATTGCTGGGCTTGCAGCAGCACGCAGGAGAGCAGTCCTGCAAAGAGAGTCATTAGTTTTTTCATACTTCAAAGTTAGTGAATCCTGTAAAAATTTCCAAAAAACCAAATCCTGGCAAGCCTTGCCAAAATTGTGTTTTTGCTTCCTGGGCGCCGTATCTTGCCCCAAAAAAAGAACTATGGCCCATTTTAACGATTACCTTTTCCCTCTCAACGAGGCCCACGTCCGTCTGAACTACGACGGAGACACTTTCCACCTGGACGGCATGCCGGATGTCCCGGACCACTTTGTTCTTCCGGAACTGTATCAGCGCGGCATCCGGGCTCTGTACAACCTGCTGGAGAGCATGGTCCCCCAGATCAGCTGTATCAGCATCTCGGGCATCTGGTTTACCCGGCAGACGGTTCCCTTCGAGGCCTTTGACATCTGGCTGGAGATGCCGGACCAGGGCTTCTATCTTCCCATGGCCACATCGGCCTCCCTCTTCCGTGAAAACGGAATCCCTTATTTCCACAAACCCTTAATCTAGCGCATTATGAGTAAAAAACACAAGCACGCCCGGCGGATGGACTGGCCCCGGGAACTCACCCTGACAGACCTGGTTTTCCAGGAAGTGACGGTTGTCATCTTTGATGGCGGAATCCTGATTCTCCGGTAGGTGGATGCCGGCCCTCGGACTGACAGAATGGCAGACCAGCTACGCTGGCAGGCATTTTGATAGGAAGAGGGCCGAAACATCCATAGAATCATGTCAGAAAAGAAGAAAAAGAATATAGAGGGTGCCCCCGACAGCAAGAAGCTGGCGGAACTGGAAGCCCATATCGAGGGCCTGAACGAGCAGTTGGAAGAGGCTAAGAAAAAGGCCGATGACGTCAAGGCAGACTATCTGCGCCTGATGGCGGAGTTTGACACGTTCCGCCGCCGTACGGCAGAGGAGAAGCTGGCCCTAGTGGGCTCCGCTGCATCGGATACCATCAAGGGACTCCTCCCCATCCTGGACGACTGTGAGATAGCCCTCGCCAACCTGGAAAAGAGCACGGACAGTGAGGCCGCCAAGGAAGGCACGCAGATGATCTTTGGCAAGCTCACCGCCTATCTCAAGGGCAAGGGCTTGGAGAGGATCGACGCCAAGGGCAAGGACTTTGACACCGAGCTGCACGAGGCCGTCACCACTTTCCCGGCCCCGTCAGAAGACCTCAAGGGCAAGGTGATTGATGTGGTACAAACCGGATATACCTTGGGAGACAAAGTGCTCCGTTATGCTAAAGTAGTTGTAGGAGCGTAAGTTATGGCAAACAAGAGAGATTACTACGAGGTTCTGGGAGTAGACAAGAAAGCCTCCGCAGATGAGATTAAGAGCGCCTACCGCAAGTTGGCGCTCAAATGGCATCCGGACCGTTGGGTAAACGGAACGGACGCAGAGAAGAAGACGGCCGAAGAACACTTCAAAGAAGCGGCCGAGGCTTATTCCATCCTCAGTGACCCCGACAAGAGAGCCAAGTACGACCAGTTTGGTTTCGCCGCCGAGCAAATGGGCGGCGGTGCCGGTGGCTTTGACTTTGGCGGAATGGATATCAACGACTTCCTCCGCAACATCTTCGGCGGCAGTTTCGGCTTTGATTTTGGCGGCTTTGGCGGTGGCGGCTTCGGCGGCCAGGAGGCCGGCCCCCGCGTGGTACGCGGCCGGGATATCCGCACCAGCGTCAAGCTCACCCTGGAAGAGATTGCCAACGGCTGCGAAAAGGAGATTTCCCTGGAGCGCGCCCGTCCCTGCTCGGACTGCGGAGGCAAGGGAGCCAAGAGCGAGTCCGACATCAAGACCTGTCCTACCTGCGGCGGCCAGGGCCGTGTGCGTCAGCAGACCCGCGGCCTGTTCGGCGGCATAGGTTATACCATCGGCACCTGCCCCCAGTGTCAGGGTGAAGGCAAGATCATCACCAATCCCTGCCGCCGTTGCAACGGTACCGGCCTGGAGCGCAAGCGGGAACTGGTCAAGGTCCGCATCCCCGCCGGTGTAGAGGACGGCATGCAGATCACCATCCGGGGAGAGGGCCATGCCGCCCCTCACGGTGGTACCAACGGAGACCTTCTGCTGGTGATCAACGAGATTCAGCACCCGCAGTTGCAGAGGGAGGGAAACAACCTCTTCTATACCCGCATCATTTCCGTGATGGATGCCATGCTGGGTTGCGAGGTGTCGGTCCCTTGCCTGGACGGCAGCTATAAGGTAAAGGTAGAACCCGGTACCCAGAGCGGTACGGTGGTCAAATTGCGCGGAAAGGGCCTTCCCAGCGTGCAGGGCTATGGCCGTGGCACCGGAGACCTCTATGTCAAGTTCCAGGTGTGGGTGCCCCACAAACTGTCCAAGAGCGAGAAGGAAGCCCTGGAGAATATGCGGTTCAGTTCCAGTTTCACCCCGGATTTGACGCGTGAGGACAAGGCCACCTTCGACAAAGTGAAAAATATTTTCTAATTTTTTGGAAAAAAGTTTTGCGGGTTACTAAAAAGATTGTATCTTTGCAGTCCCAAAAACAACGCAACCTCTTGTCAGGAGCCAAACCGCAATGTTGCACAAAGGATTAAGAGAATTATGGATTTGATTAAGATTGCAGAGCAGGCTTTCCAGAATGAGAAAGTAGCTTCCTATCCTGAGTTCAAGGCCGGTGACACTGTCACCGTTACCTACAGAATCAAGGAAGGTGATAAAGAGAGACTTCAGAAGTTCCGCGGTGTCGTGATTCAGCTCAGTGGTATGGACCCGTTCACCAGGACCTTCACCGTCCGCAAGATCGCCAGTGGCGTGGGTGTTGAGAGAATTTTCCCTTTCCAGTCCCCGTTCATTGACAGCATCGAGGTTAACAAGAATGGCAAGGTTCGCCGCGCCCGTATCTTCTACCTCCGCGACCTCACCGGTAAGAAGGCCCGCATCCGCGAGAAAGTCTACGTAGAGAATAAGGAAGCCTAATTAAGGCACCTAACTGGCTCCATAGCTCAATTGAATAGAGCATTTGACTACGGATCAAAAGGTTACAGGTTTGAGTCCTGTTGGAGTCACCCAGAAACGCCCCTAGAGATACTTCTAGGGGCGTTTCTTTTTGTTTGCATAAGTTATTACTGTCAGTTGCTTATGTAATTTCTTTTCCGTAGTTTTGCATTGTTCTCTGGAATGAGGAGCAAGCGCACGGATTGGAACCGTTCATCTCTGAAGAAGATGATCAGTTCTATGTTCTTTCCTGTAATATCCCCACAGCTGCTGATATCGAGAGCATCGTCGCAGGATTCACTGGTGGCAGCGCCCCTGTTGAGGCTGACTTCAACCACGGTTGGATAACAGTCTTCCTCAACCAATGTCAGATTTTGCCGAAGGAGCAGATTGACTGGATGGTTATTCACATGGCGTTGCCGTATGGAACAAAGTTATAGAGTGTCAAGCCGATACTGTATGATGAACGATATGTCTCTCAACAACCATCTGTCCGTTCTTCACTTCGAAGCAAGTTGCTCCGTTCCCCAATACCTTCCTTTCGTATGAGAGCGTGCGGTTCTCCCTGACCGCTTTCTTTGCGGCAGCAAGGGCCTTCTCCCTATCGGGGTAGGTGAATACTAGGGCATCGTCCTTTTTCCTCGTAGGCTTTTTGACTTCCCGGAGAACAACATAGGTGGGCGCAGACTCTGCTGCAAGTGTGGGTTCCGCCTGCGGCGCTTTCTTCTCGTAGGCCAGCATGCGGGCATCCTCCTGCGCGGCCTTCTCGGCATCATACTGCCGGTCCCACTCCCTGTAGTACTCCATCTTCGGGTCCTCGAAGAGGCTCATCTGTACGGCGGACTCGTGGGTGAGCTTCGATACCCCGAGGCCGACCTGCCTGAGGGGGGTCGCCCCGTCCCAGGTCTCCGCGAGCATCCTACGGGCGGCGTTGAGGATGACAGCCGTCACGTCCGAGGGCTGATCGAGTGTGCACTGCTTCTGGGCCACGGTGAAATCCCGGTACTTGACGAACATCGAGACGGTCCAGGCCCGGAAATCATCCCTCCTTATCCTGTGCGCCACTATGCATGCTACGTTGAAGAGAGCCCGGTCGATATCCTCGGGGTTCACCAGGTCCTTCGAGAAGGTTCTTTCCGCACTGTAGCTCTTGGCCTCCTGGATCTCCGTCTCCACGGGAGAATCGTCTCGGCCATTGGCGTTCTCGTGAAGCTGCTGGGCGAACTTCGCTCCGACAAGACGGGTGAGGGAACTCATCCCTACGGCAGCGAGCTGGCCGATGGTCTTGATACCATAGGCGTTCAGCCGTTCCTGGGTCTTCTTGCCGCACCACAGGAGATCCCCGACGGGGAGGGGCCACATCTTTTCCCGGACCTCGCTCTCCCAGAGGGTGTGCACCTTGTCCGGCTTCTCGAAGTCCGACGCCATCTTCGCTAGGAGCTTGTTGGACCCCACACCGACATTGACGGTAAAGCCGAGCTCTTTCTTCACCCTCTCCTTGAGCTCCGTGGCAATCTCGACGGGGTCCCTCTTCCCACAGCGGAGCGTCATGTCGAGAAAGCACTCATCGATGGAGAACTGCTGGAGGACGGGTGAGTAGCTGCGGCAGATGGCGATGAACGCTTCCGAGCATCGCTTGTACCACTCCCAGTCGCCCCGGACGATGACAAGCTTCGGGTAGATCCGAAGGGCCATCGTGACGGGCATGGCGGCCTTGATACCTAGCTTCTTCGCCGGGATGGAAGCCGCGGAGATGATGCTCCGGCGATCCGTCGGGTCACCGGAGACGACGGACGGGACAAGCCGGATATCGGGCTTCCCTTCCAGAACGAGCTTCGTCGCCGACCAGCTATTATCTTCCACTTTTAATAACAGTTGTTATCAAAAGATTATTGTTATCACAAATCTGCAAAAGATGTTTTGCTTAAATAGCTGATAACCAAATCTTCTTTTGATAATCATGATAAAATAAGGATCACACGTATTCTAAGACTTTTCAAAATTTATTTTAACAAAGTTGATGGAATGTTTTCCCTTCGACTCAACGGGGTGGTTCGTGGATATATATTGCGCTCATAGGGGCGTCCCGCCCCTGCCGCGCGGCCACCCCTGGTACAAGGTATAAGTTGCCTGGCGGTGAGTACTTGCCCCATCGCCCTATCGAGTTGTTTGATTGTTGTCCGCTAGAAGGGAAGTTCTCCCTTAAGCCAGCTGTTGATGGAAGCGAGCATCCTGGCTCTCACCCTGTCTTCGATAGCTTCTTCTAATGCACAATAGGCCATGGATTCCCAGATTTCGTTGTCCTCATTATCGGGATCTTTATCCTTTGCAAGTATGGCTTCCCGATAATTCTTGATGCACTGATCAAGGTCTCTCTTATACTTTATGGGCATAATGTCAAGGTATTATTCCTCACAGATTAGTAAACAGGCAGAAGTGGAGCGATACTATTGCTTTGACTAGACCCGTGTCTATTACTCTAATTTGTTGCATCTCCTGCAATCCGGCACTAATTTGTATGGGATAGTTCAACCGATTGTGTTCTAATAATTTAGGATTTTGTATGGTTGCCCGGATTTGACAACCGCAAACATTCGGAGGATAAGTTTGAACTTAACAGCGTTAAGAACTACGCCATGGGCATCCTTACCTTCGCCCTTTTCTTTCATCTTCCGCTGATAGTAACGTTTCAGACCGGGGTCATAAATGATTGCGCTTCTCGCAGCCATAGATAACTCTGCCTTTTGCCGGGTACGGCAGATCTTGGACACTTGCGTTTTGCCTTTGACGCTGGTTCCAGAAGTGTAACCAAACGGTGCGACCCCTATATAACAAGCATATTGGCGCGGCGTCTCAAACGACTTGAAGTTGTTGGTAAAAACGACTATGTTTATGGCATTTATGAGCCCTACACCCTTTACGCTACTTACCAGATCATAGTTGCGTTTAAGTTCAGGATTCTCTATGATGATATCCAACATCTGCCTTTCAACCTTCAAGATCAATGTCTCACAATGATGGATATCGGACCCGTTACGGGAACGAGCTTCAGGGGTTTCATATTTGCCCATAATTTTATTGAAACTAAGCATTGCTGTCCTCTGACGCACATATTGATAACGCTCAGTCAGAAGGTACTTCAGCTTCACAATAGCCTCAGATGGTTTCTGATATAATCTCAGTTTGTCCTTATGGTCATGGGCATACTCGGCGATACGGCCGGCATCAATAGCATCGTTTTTACCTCTCGTGATTCCCATTGAATGCTTAATGTCCAATGGCGAGTTAAGGCTCAGTGATAGCCCTTTCTTCTCAGTAAAGTCAATGAGAGGATTTGTGTACACTCCTGTATGCTCTGCGCAGATAACCATCTCTGAAGGCTTTATGCCACGGCTCTTTAGCCACTTCAGCATTTCGTTGAGCCCCCTTGTTGTGTTGTCAAAATGGAGAAAGTCCATTTTCTTGTCCTTCGCTGGATATATGGCTGCATCCAGCGTGTCTTTGGAGATATCGACTCCAATGAATTGAGAAAAATGCATAAATTTGTGGTGTTTAGTTCGGCTGACGCCATATTGTATTTGACGCAAATGCTTTTATTAGACCATTATGTCTACGATTCTAAACGGTCATCTCAATATGGGGAAAGAGGAAGGGTGTTTATGCTCTAAACAAATATTACCCCTCCTCTTTCCGGTCAGTCTTTATTATTGTTCCTAACGGGTGCGTACAGCCAGAGCTATTACGTGTGATTGACAAGAAGTCATGCAAAATTCATAGTCCCTCCGAGCTGCCTACACCACTTAGGAACAAAGATAAAAAGAACACCGTAACCCCACATTGGAATCACAGTGCAAATCTAAAAGCAAAGTTCCGTGGGCATGCAATCAATTAACTTGCGCATTAACTCTATTTTCACTATCTTTACAATTTGAAAAAAAGAAAGACCTATCAGACATCACGTTTGCAATGAGAAACAGGCAGGAATGGTTCAATGAGAAGATGGCAGCCGTATCTCCGGAAATCGTGTCCGAGGTACAGTTGTCGGCCGATATCATTGCCCGCCTTGATGCCATCCTTAAACAGAAGAACATGACGCAGAAGGACCTTGCCCGAAAGATGGGGCGGTCGGAAGCGGCCATATCGCGGTGGACTTCGGGTTTTCCCAATCTCACTCTAAAATCCATTGCCGAGATTTCCACCGCCCTTGGCGAACCCCTGATAAAGGTTACAGAATAAATGACTATATCCTTGTCATATTTTTTCGCTTCTAATGCTCTCCTCACAATCGGGGGAGGCTGTCCGAGAACCTAAAGTGATGTAAATTGAGTTCACGAGAGGTCATATTTTCGCAACTATCTGATTATCAGTAAGTTTTAATTGTTTTTAACCTAATTAATTCTTTAATGTCAGCTATTTTTAGTAACTTTGTACCTATAATTAAGGTACCGAATATGGCATATAAGAAAGGTGAAGACAGGAGACAACGGACTCTTTTTCCGGACTGCATAGACGACTATGTAGAGCAGGATTCCCCAACCCGGCTGATGGATGCGTTCGTTGATCGTTTGGATATGGAGAAGCTTGGATTCCAACGTTTCATTCCTGCTGATACAGGTGCTCCGGGATACGATCCCCGTGACCTGCTGAAGCTGTACACATATGGTTATTACTATGAGGTGCGCTCATCGCGCAAGTTGGCTCGCCAGTGCTTGATAAACATCGAGGTAATGTGGCTTCTTTGCAAGCTTACTCCGGACTTCCGTACTATATCCGACTTCCGCAAGGACAACAAGGAAGCCATCGAGAAGACATTCAAGGAATTCAACCGTTTCTGCCTTGGCGAGAACCTGTTCTCCAAGAGTTTTGTCTCGATTGACGGTAGCAAGTTCAAGGCTGTCAACGCCAAGGACAGGAACTTTACGCTGAACAAGCTGGATGACCGTATAGCCCGACTTGACCAGAACATCGACCGCTACCTGCGAGAACTCGATGAATACGATGCCGAAGAGGGACGTAAACTGTCGAAGGAGGAACTGGAGCATAAGCTTGAAGAATGCAAGGAGCGCAAGCAACTCTATGAGAGTTATCGTGAACAGCTGGAGCAGACGGGAGAGAAGCAGATTTCTCTGACAGATCCAGATGCTAAGCTGATGAAGGCCAACGAGGGCTTCTGTGTAGGTTATAATACTCAAGTGGCTGTGGATGCTGAGAGCCATATGATAGCAGGCTTTGACGTGACCAATTGTCCTACGGACCATGGACAGCTGACGAAGCTTTCTGGTGAGGTAAAACAGGACTATGAAGTGGATGTCCTGGAGACTACGGCAGATAAGGGATATGTATGTCCAGAAGACCATGCCAATGCGCTTGCTTCGGGCATTGTACCTAATGTCATACAGTATGACAGCGGCAATACAGAGAATGTTTGTTTCGACTATCATGAGGCAGAAATTACTGACGAGCAGAAGGCCAGTGCCAAGCCAGAGGATCTAAGAGCCTGTCTTGAGGCAGGAGTCATTCCTGATATATACAATGGAATCCTAACAGATGCCAAGGTATGCGAGGTTAAGAAATACGAAGCTGACATAGCAGACTCAGAGATACTGTCAATGTCTGATGAGGAGATGAAGGCCAAGGCCGCTGAGGGATACTTCATAAGAGATGCAGAACGGAATCTGGTATACTGCCCTGAAGGCCAGTTGTTACGACAGAAGTCGATTAAGCGCAATGGCATGATACGATACTGCAACAAGCTGGCTTGCCAGCACTGCAAGAACAAGTGTACCACATCTGAGCACAAGGAAGTGGACTTTAGTAAGGACAAACTTATCATCACAGCCAAGGGGTATAAACCTCAAAAATCTTCCGATGATGACCCGGATAGCCCAAGGTCTTCTAAGTACAGAAAGAGAAAGGCGATAATCAGGAAGGTAGTCAAATATGTACTCCATTTGGATGAGAACAAGATGAAACAACGAATGTGTCTGTCTGAACATCCATTCGGGACTCTTAAACGATCACTTGGACAATACTATTTCTTATTAAAAGGCTTCGCTAAGGTGACTGCAGAGATGGCTTTGTTCTGTCTCTCGTACAACATGCGTCGTGCCATCAACATGAAAGGTGTTCCAACACTCGTAGCAGCCCTCAGGTAAGAATAGGGAGAAATATAAACAGTAAAAAACAGCTCTGTGAGGCTCATTTTAAGCCCTCAGGAGCGCAAAACTCATCAATATGCAAAAATCAACGATGGAATCTGCCTCATGGCAGAGGCCTTTATATGGCTTTAAAATTAGTCAAAATCAGGCTAAAAACCCTTTAAAATCAGGGTTCTCGGACGGCCTGGGGGGGGTATAACCATCTTGTAATCAATAGCATATCAGTATTTTATCGCGGACTCCGCAAGGAGTGCCGCGGCCTTTCATGTACTTGCATGAACATAAATTCAAACAACTCATATAATTATGGAACTAAACAAAAAAGAAATGTACATTTCACCCGAGGCTAAGACCTTCGAGGTGAAAACCGAAGGCGTCATCTGCCAGAGCCTTCCTGGTGCCGGAGTCAATGACTATGGCTGGAACACAGTACCGGAGGAGTAACCCATTAAGATGAAGAGCAAAATGAAAAAGACAGCAAGAATTCTTAGCATAGCCGCCCTCGTTGCAATGGGCATTATGGGCGCTGCCTGTTCCAAGATTGAACGCCCGGAGATTGAAACTCCTGAAACTCAGAAAGAAAACATCGTCACCCTGACCACCACCGTGGGCTTCGCTGCGGACGACACCAAGGCACTGACCGGCACGGGCGTGAAGACCTTCGCCGAAGGCGAGACGATGGCCGTGATTTACAACAACGGCACTTCTACGGTAAAGGCCGTAAGCCATGCCCTCGAAGTAAGCGACATCACCGATGGCGGCAAGAAGGCTACTTTTACCTTCGACCTCGAAACGCCCAACAAGTCGGAGAACGTGACCTACATCTACCCCGCAGCGATGGCCAACGACAACGGCACGGTGAACTACGCCGCCCTCAACTCGCAGGACGGCACGCTCACTTCGCTGGCTGCCAACCTGGACTACTGCACGAAATCGGGTGCCTGGGACGGCGAGAATCTGCCCACGCTGACGCTGGAGAATCAGCTGGCCATCCTCGCCATTACGCTGAAGGATGAAGCAGGCACGAGCGACATCACGGGCAGCACCACGAAGCTGACCGTCAGCGACGGCACCAACACTTACAACGTCACGCGCTCGACAGCAGCAGGCCCCATCTACGTAGCCATCCGTCCCACCTCCGATGCCACCATCGACATTACAGCCACCATCGACAGTAAAGGCTACTACAAAATCTTGACCACCCCCAAGTCCTACACTGCCAGCAACGGCTACTCGGTAAGCTGGAAAATGACGCAAGGTGCTATCCTCTCGAAGCTCACAGACGACTACACGGCGCAGAACGGCGAAACCCTCACTGGCACGCTAGCCTCTAACGTGAAGATCTCCATTGCCGACGGTGCAACGGTGACGCTGGACGGTGTGAGCATCAATGCCAGTGGCTCATGGACAAGTGGTGACTATGCTGGCATCACTTGTCTTGGCGATGCCACCATTATCCTCAGCGGTACGAATACTGTGAAGGGATTCTATAAGGATTATCCTGGCATCCAGGCTGCTGCTGGAAAGACTCTCACCATCAATGGCACAGGTTCTCTCACCGCCAGCAGTAACGGCTACAGTGCCGGCATCGGTGCCGGAAGTAAAATTTCTTGCGGCAATATTGAGATCCAGGGCGGCACAATCACCGCAACTGGTGGAGAACGTGGTGCCGGCATCGGTGGCGCATACAACGCTGGTTGCGGCAATATTACCATCAGCGGTGGAAAGGTCAAAGCTACAGGCGGAGAATATGGTGCTGGAATCGGAGGCGGTAGAAGATTTACAGCGAATGTCTCCTGTGGTAATATTCTCATCAGCGGTGGAACCGTCGATGCTACAGGCGGTCAAGAAGCGGCCGGTATTGGCGGAGGTAGAGGTCACAATAGCGGCTACAAAAGCAGTTGCGGCACCATCACTATTACTACAGGCGTAACCGAAGTGACTGCTACAAAAGGAACTGATGCTCCCAACAGCATCGGCGCAGGCAATTTAGGCACTAGTGGCACAGTAACCATCGAGGCTGGTGCTAACGTGACGCAGAACTAATCAGTCCAGGAAAAGTCAAGGAGACAAACTCAGTTTGAATGAGTGAAATCAACTTGACCTCTTTATCCATTAACAACATGAGCGGCCCTCCGGGGCTGCTTTTGTTCTTTATAAACCCTTTGGGACTATGGGACAATGCCACCCTCAGTTACAGTTCTACCGACACTCTTCTTGGGCATCTTCTGTACCGGGACGCTGCACATTTATCTGGACGAGCGCGATAACCGCACTGACGAGATGCAGGCTCTTCGGATAGTCTCCCACGGAACTTTGCAGGTGAGCCGTAGCGGATCATCCGGGAACTTTCGTCGAGTTCGTCATCGAGGTTACAGACGAAGAGGTCGTTCACATCGGCGATATAAAGCCTGTCATACCGCAGGTCCTGATACTTCTGCAGAAAGAGGGTGTAGTCCATAGCCTTCCGGGCCTCCGTCTCGCCGAGGTTCTCCCTGCTGAAAACAAAGAGCCCCATCTTCCCGAAGTGGCCGTAGAAGCCGTTCCCCACTTTGGAGACCTTGCTCTCGAGGATGCGCCTCATCGGGAGGGCCATCGACCAGTAGGATAGCTCCTTCACGCCGATATATTTTCCTTTCTCCAGGCCAAAGGCGTAGCCGTTCTCGAGGATGATGTCAAGATCATCATCCGTCGGCCCCGGGGTAATGCCAGAGATGTCCTTCAGAAGTGCTTCCTGCGCGAGTTTGCTCTCCTCCATCGCCCGGGTGACCTCGATGCCAACGGACGTCCCGTCCGGGGACTGGAGGTCCGGCCGGTCCCTGTTCACAAGGGTAGTCATCTCGCCGCCAAGGAAGGTCGCGAGTGTGATCTGAGCGTATTGCTCAAAGAAGCAGGTTCCGAAGGGGCGGGTATCCATTGGTCTATTTGCTGAAATGCTTTCTTCTGCTAATATACGGAAAAAGTTGCTATTCGCGAATAGGTGCCTTGTACCAAGATTGCAATGGATTGCATGGTAGGAATCCTGTTTGAGTCACTGAAAAACCCCGTCTGACACACGTTAGATGGGGTTTTTATATAAAATTGTCCCAAAACTGTCCCAATGAAATCTATTGCATAGGATGTCCGGCCTCTTTTAAAAAGCGTTTCAAGAGGAAAGCAAGGAAGTAAGGGAAGGTGTAGAACTTACCTCCCCAGCCAATATTCTTGTATCCGAACTTGACTCCATAGGAAATGTCCGGAAATGAAGGCCAGTCTATCAGGTGATTAAGAGATGCAGTGGCTCCATCCTTGGATTTAACTTCTACGGGAATTAAGTTTTGCGCATCTCGAACAAAGAAATCCATCTCTAGGGCCGGACTGTCGCTTTTGTAGTAATACAACTTGTCGTAGCCGGATTTACGGAGCATTTCTCCCACTATGTTTTCATAAATTGCACCCTTGTAAGTCCCGAAATTTTTGTTAGCCCTCAAGTCCTCCTGTGCTTCTTCATCCAGAGATGCAATTAACAGGCCGGTATCGTGATAGTATATTTTGTATGTATCGGTGTCATAGTTCCCCTTCAGCGGCAGCTCCGGATTGTTCAGACAATAGCATATATTGACAACACCTGCCTTTTCAAGCCATTCCACGGCGCCGATGTATTCGCGGTTCCTTGCCCCTCTGGCAATCTTGGTGATCTGGTACTTTTTACTGGTCTTAGCCAGGAAGGTCGAGATATGGTTGTATACAGCCAGGACCTTGGATTTGTCAGTTTGGCTGGCGTTTTTTGTAATATCTTCCTCGTAGTCCAACAGGAGCTGACGGAGTAATTCCAATGTCCCCCCAAAGTGGCCATTATCAATATACATTTTTACGACCTCCGGCATGCCACCGATGGTCATATAGTCCCGGAAAACATCCATATAGGTGGAAAGTTCCAGTTCCGAGAAGGGCGTAAGGCTTGCCATATGAGTATAGAGGTCCTCAACTTGTGATTCAGCAAAACCTCTTGCCCAAAGAAACTCCTCAAAGTCCATCGAGTGCATCTCGAAATCCTCTTTGTTTCCCACAGCGTTTGACTCAATTTCCTCATAATAGATTCCCATCAGCGAGCCAGAACAGATCACGTCGTAGCGCCGATCTTCATTGAAAGACTTCAGAGACGTGGCACAATCAGGACATTTCTGCAATTCGTCGAAAAAGATAAGAGTCTTATTAGGAATAAACTTCCAGGAAGGTTCTAATAGTGAGATGTTTTTAATAATGGCATCGACTTCGTAACCCCTGTCGAAGATGGTACGAAATTTTTTCTGAAGGACAAAGTTGATTTCTATGACAGATTCATAGTTCTTTTTGCCAAATGCGCGAATCGATTCCGTCTTCCCAATCTGTCTCGCGCCCTTGACGATGAGAGGTTTCCTTTCCGGATTCTGCTTCCACTGAGCCAGGAATCCGTCTATTTTTCTTTTAAGCAATTGCATGGTATATCACATTTTCGATAGCAAATATAAGATCAAAATCACATTTTCGGAAATGAATATACAAAAGAAATCACATTTTTATTATATTTTGGCGTTTCTTCTATATTCGTTAAATTTGTCAATAGTATACTAACCACTGGATATGAAACGTTTTTTGACCTTTTTCCTGGTGTGCGTGGGGATAGCCTTGTTGGCGCTGATTCTCAATTTCTTCCTTTTCAATCCGGCTAAGGACGGATTGACTCATGACCACAATCCGTACAGGTTGCAGAGCGACAGTTCCCAGGTGTATCTGCTCACATCATCGCAGGAGTATCAGGACTCGCTTGTGAAGCATATGGAGCAGGCCAGGAAAAGCATCTATCTGGAAATGTATAGCTTCAGCGGCGATAAAGCCCGCGAAGATATGGAACTGATGCGCCGGAAAGCCCGTGAAGGGGTTAAAGTGGAGGTTCTGCTCGATGGATGGGGCTCCAAGGACGCAGATTGGGACTTAGATGCTCTCCGTGCCGACGGTGTGAAAATCTCTTACTGGGATCAGGTCAAAATCCCCGTATCAACCCACGTCAGGCACCGGAATCACCGCAAAGTGGTCATCATTGACGGGGAGTGGTCTTTCATCGGCTCTACAAATATTGCCGATTACTCCTTCGGCAAGTTCGAGGAATTGCCGGACAGCCTCCCCTGCTACGACATGAACGTTCTCTTCCGCGCCGGTGCGCCGCAGGTGACCGTCGTAGAGAAGGCCGAGGATATCCTGAACACGATGACCACCCTCATCAATGAGGCAAGGGATTCCATCCGCATCATTCAGCCGTACATCGCCCTCCCCGACACGCTTCAGGATGCCATTCTGAATGCCTTGCAGCGAGGCGTGGATATCCAGTTCCTCATGGGTGAATGGAACGATATTCCCATCTATCAGCAGTCGGCCTTCGGCCTTTTCCACAAGGTCTTATGGCCCGCAGGAGCCCGGCTGTGGCTGTACCTCGGCGGCTTCCACCACACCAAGGCTATTTCTGTGGACGGGAAGGTGCTCTATCTGGGATCGGCCAATTTCACTCACCGCGCGCTCACTCGCAACCTGGAAGAAAACGTGCTTATACAGGACTACCATCTCACGGCCGAATTTGACGCCTGTTTTGCTTCCTTCGTAAAAGAAAGCATTCCTTTTGACCAGGACTACTGGGACCAGCTGTCCAAATGGGAACAACTACGCGACGTCACCACCAATCGCTTTAACCGATTGATAATAGAATAGATAGCACGGTCTTTACGCTTCTTTGCCTAACTCTTCCTTCACGGAGTAGTAGCTCTGGCGGGAACCAAAGCCGGAGGCTTCGGCGATTTCGCCCACGGAGGCGTTGGGGTGGGCGGCGCGGTACTCGTTTGCGTACTGCAGGCGCAGGGTGTTGACGTAGCGGAAGAAGCCGCCGAATTCCGTTTTGAAAATGCCGGCCACATAGGTGCGGTTGAAGCCGCAGCGGGTGGCTATGTCCTGAATGGTCAGGTGCGGATCCAGGAAGGCCTTCTCCTGTTCCACTTCCCGCCGGATGGCGATTGCGATGGTCTTGGCTTTGTCGGAAGCAATCTTGTAGGAATACACCTGGGCCGAAGGCTTTCCCTGGTTTCCCTCTTCCTCAAAGGATCCTTTTCTTTGCGGGTGCAGGGCCGATATGAGCATCTGTACCGAAGCTCCCACCAGCAACAGTTCCAAAACGGCCATCACGTTGCGGTTGTTCAGAATGGCCGCTGTCCAGAGGAGAACCACGGTAACCATGGCTATTCTCACCATCTTTTTGGCGAAGTTCACCGGGAAGTCTTCCGGATTGGAGTATTCTTCCACGTCAAACCGCCGGGTCCAGCGAAGGACTACTCGCACGGCAATGATGCATGTGGCGGTCATAAGAGCACCCAGGGTGTAGATAATGACATTGCCCAGCAGAGCGCCGTTAAATCCGTTTCCCTTGATAAGGCTGGCCAGGGGGCCGGCAATGAGAGCAAGCAGGGCAATGGCCCCCAGCGTCAAGGTGGGTTTGCGCCATCTGCGCCAGTGCATGATGCCTCCGAAGTAGGAAAACAGGAGGATGGTCATGTAGAAAAGGGTTACCGGAAGGAAATAGGCCTTCAGCAGCAGCCAGACTCCCTCTGTTTCCGGAATGATGAGACTCGGAATCAGGGTGAGGGACGTAAGGTATAAGAGGGTGGTTGCTTTTCGGCCCGGATAATAGTAAAGGGGGTTGCGGTCGTAAGGCCTGCACATGTGGAACCATCTTACGGCTGCTATGACCAGACAGCCCATGATGTACATGGCCGTCGCTAGTCCTTGAAAATATGTTGCGGTTGTAAACATCCTGCAAATTTACTCATCTTTTGACGGAATTGGACAAAATTAATGATTCTTGACAAAAGATTTTACTATAATTGACAATTCTTAACTCTCACTGTGTGTACCTTTGCGCCCAGTAGCTAGTTTGTATTCTTACCTTTTTTTATGGAAACAATTCAGAAGGAGTTGTATACTTCGCCAGTGGTGTACACCATTGAATTTAAGGCCGAAGGCATTGTCTGCACCAGCAAGGAGCAGTATGATCCCACCTATTTTTAACCTTTAATTAATAGTGTACCATGAGAAGAAGCGTAATTTTTATTGCATGGGCTGCGCTGGTTATCTGCGCCTGCAACCGGGAAGAGGCTCCGGTGCAGAAGGTGGCCCCCGCCGTCTATCACCTGAACATCCAGGCTTCTATGGATCCCCAGACAAAAGGTGTTACTTTTGGTGGGGACGGTATGTCCGTTTCTTCCCGCTTTCAGGAAGGAGACAAGATATACCTATATAATAAGACAAAGGACGCGCTGGCCCGGAGTACTCAGGACCATTCGGCCACGCCCATTGTCCTTACCTCGTCCATGATTCAGGATGAAGGACTGTCCTGTACCCTGGCAGGGGAAGTGTCGTTCTTCCGCTGGAATCCCGGGGAGAGTAAGGGAAAAGAGAAATCGAACAGTGGGGAATGGGTACCTGTTACTCATAAGTCTAGTGATGAATACGAGTTGTATTATCAGAGCAACAATTCTCCTGCTTTCTATTATCGTGATCAGGATGGAAGCCAGGCTTCTGCCGGCCAGCATGATTTTGCCGTGGCAACGGGGATTCAGATGAACTTGGGGAGTGGGTCCCTTTCGGCCCAAAATAAGGTGTCCTTCAAGAACCTGCAGTCTATCTTCCGCCAGGGGCTCATCTTCAAGAATTCGAAGGGTGAAACGGTAACTCCTACCATTACTAAACTTTCTGTCAGTTGTTCAAAGGGAACCCTTGTGGAGGGCATTCACCCTACAGAGGTTAATATGTATAGCGCGGTTTACGCTTTTGACATCAATAATCCCGCAATTGTAGATGGAAGCATCTATCTTTCCCTTACTTTCTGTTATCCGAATGATGAATCCAAGAATGACACTTTCACTCTGACTGCTACCGATGATAAGGGAAATGTCTACACTTGTGAAAAGAATGTGCCTGCCGGCGGTTTCCAGAACGGGAAATACTATTATGGAAACTGCGAGATGACTTGGCGGGAGAAGAATAATCTGGCAGCGGTAGAGGCCAGTGACCTTGGAAGTATCATCGCTTCCAATGGAAAGATTTATGCCGATGTGGCTCACGCCAATATGGCAAGCACGGCCGAGGCTAAGATTGTCTATGTGGGAAGCGTAGATGGTGTCTGCGAGCACGGTCTGGCTATTTCCCTGACGGATGTGTATGGGTACAATGCTGATTATTCTCAGGCTACGGGAATTTATATTATACCCGAGTGGGAGGCCCATCACTCGATTTCTGGCGGCACCTGGCGCCTGCCTTCGGAAAAGGATTGGCAGTATATGATGTGGGGGAGTTACTCCGCTACGCCGGGTGCAGCTCTTGTCAATGCGAATCTTTGCTCTGTTCTGGAGAACGACAAGTACTTCTGGACGAGTGATAGCGTGGGAACCGAAAACGCGAAGGCCATCTATTATAAGGACAATAATGCAAGCGTTTGGTCGTTGAATAAGAGTGGTTATTATCGCGTTCGCGCCTGCTTTGCTTTTTAAGAAATTAGTAGTTATTAAATAGTTAGTTAGTATGTATTCGTCTGAAAAAGAAATGTATGAGACTCCCGCCGTGCAGGTTGTGGAGGTTGCAATTGAAGGTGTTATCTGTGGAAGCGGCGACGAAACGCCGGCTCATGGAAACGGTTTTTCGGGTGGTTGGTGTTAATAGTGGGAGGACGTCATTATGAAAAAACTGTATCTTTCTATTCCGGCCCTGCTTCTTCTTGCCGTTTCCTGCGAAAAAGAAGAACTCAACAATTCCCTTATTGAAAAGAATCCTGTTCCTCAGGTTGAAATGATTACGGAGACCGTTTCCGGTGCCCGTGGTACGGCCACCAAGGCCACGATCTCCGATACGGATGCTTCCTTTGCCTGGGCGGATGGTGATGATGTAGCCGTGCACATTTCCAACGGCAAATACGTCTATACTTCCGACGAAGGTGCTCACGGCGCCACCATTACGGATGTGATCTATCATTCCGATGATGCTTCCTTTACGGTTGTTTATGAGGCCGGCTATTCCCGTGACGCCTTTGCTGTCTATCCCAGCACCATCGTGGCCAAGGATGCAGCCAACTTTGGCCAGGAAGGCTATTCGCTGGATGTGACCCTTCCCGGCAGCTATCAGCTGGCCCAGGTGAGCGGTGAGACTTCTCCCTGCCCGATGATTGCCACCAACGAGGCTGGACAGGGATGGAATTTCTTCCAGCTTTGCGGACTGCTCCGTATAGCGGTCAATTACATTCCGGCCAGTGCCAAACGCCTGGAGATTGACTTTAACGGCAAGAAGGTATGTGGGGATTTCTCCATTGCTTCTCCTGTAGTTCCGGGTACTTCTGCCATTGAGACATCGGCCGATGAGGCCCATGATGTCATTACCATCACCAAGGATGGTTCCGACGTGGTGCTGGGTGAAACCAGCGTCATGCTGAACATTCCCCTTCCGGCCGGAGAATATACCAACCTGACCATCACGGCTTACGACGCCCTCACCGATGGCAACGCCATCCGCACGATGACCCGTCCGTTCAATCGTACAACTACCAATCGGATGGCCTTCAAGCGTACGGCTACCTTCCCTTCCATCAAGACGGCCTTCCGTGGCTATGAAGTCTCTACCGGTATCCTGGAAAGGAGTAAAGTGGGCGATGCCGATGCAACCTATTCTCTGACTGCCGGAGAGATGATCCTCACCGCCGACCCGGACGGTAAAAATGAGCACTATGCCCTGCCTGCGGGATGCAATCCTTTTGAGCCGGCTGTCAATTATAAAAATTCCGCCGCACTGAATAAGTATTTCCTTAAGTGGTTGGTCTTAAGAGATGAATTGGGCGCAATTACAAATGGAAATAATATCAATCCCACGAGTGACAAACTCCCTGCTGGCTGGCAATTCCCCACCGGAGGTAACAAGACGTCATCTGATTGGGGCAAGATTATATTTGGCACTCCGAAATCCACAATTACTGTCAACGGAACGGCTGTTACGAGTAACGCATATGCGATGGTAAGGGTCAGTTTTGAGTCGGGGAATTCCTATGGTGTTGATGAAGGGACATACTATGGTATGCTCTTGCTTAGGGACGGGATAACTATACCGAGTGGTTATTTGTCGAAAGTTGGCCCAGCCAAGTACGACGATAATCCGGTACTAAATGAAACACAATTTGAATACTTGATTCAGAAGGGCTGCCTGTTTGTTTCGGCTACGGGCTATTATTCGGAAACATTCAAAAGCTGGAGAGAATTGAACACATCTTGGCAGGATGGATATTATTGGTCATGCAATTACCTTGAGGCTACTAAGTTTTACTTTTTTACTTTTTCGAATGCAACGAACACCCCAAGCGTAACCAGTTCAAGTACAAGCGGTAACAAGAATTACTATGTTGTCAAACTTGTGAAACCCGTAGTGGACTAAGCTTCACATTTGCTTATGATAAACGGCAACCTCAGGCCATTCCCTGCAGGTTGCCGTTATTCTTTATTGCCACTCGTTACGCATTTTAGGCCCAGGTCTCAACCCAGGCGAATTCTTTCGGCCGCTTCGATAGAAATCGCCATCCTGGGCAATATAAGCTTGCGAGCCCATATTTGGATAAGTATAATATAAAGATTAAATTTGTTAACGAATAGCCACGTAGAATAACACATGAACAAAGATCAGAACAGCAAATGGAATTATGAGGCGCCTCAGCTGACAGCGGTGGAGCTTCAGTTGGGACAGTCGTTGCTGCAAGCCAGCAAAGATGATTATATTGATGGCGGTGAGAGTTTATGGGGTGACATTTCATAGGGAGGGAATGATGATGAAAAAGAACAATCTTTTTGTTATGCTTGCCGCAGCATTGGCGGTTGGCTCTGTCTTCTCATGCAATCAAATCAAGAAAGAACAGCTGCCGCAGGAGCCCCAGGGGCAGGAAAAGACATCTGTTTACACCCTGACGGTAGAAGCCCTGAAAGGTGCTTCTACCAAGGCATTGACAGAGGATGAGGTGAATCATATCATCAAATCTTCCTGGGCCGAAGGGGATAACGTAGACGTGTACAATGCCGGTGGAGAAAAGCTGGGAACACTGACCCCGGCGGTCAGCAGCACCTCTTCAACCACCTTGTCCGGCAATCTGGATACCGCCCCGGCGGTAGAGGATGTCCTGACGCTTAAATACCGCTCGGGAAACTATGCCAGTCAGGATGGAACGCTGGACTATATTGCCACCCACTGTGACTATGCTACGGCCGAGGTTACCGTGACGGAAGTGGTTGACAAATCCATTACAACCACTCCGGCCCAATTCGTGAACCAGCAGGCCATCGTTAAGTTTACGCTCAGACAATCCGGCGATGAAAGTTTGTCCGTGATGGAGTTGAAAGTCAACGTTGGAACCACCACCTATACCGTTGCTCCCGTTCCGCCCACAAAGACCAGTACGTTTTACGTGGCGGTTGAGGGATTCTCCGAGCAGACCGTCACCTTGTCGGCCAATGCCGGGGGTGCTTACTATGACAGGAAAGCGGATAATGTTACGTTCGAGAACGGCAAGTTCTACCGTGTGACAGCCACCATGACTCCGCGTGTCTTGAAGAGCATCTCCATCAGCGGACTGAATCCCGCCCCCTCCTATTACTATGGCGGGGCCCTTCAGATTGAGGCGCGTTAATTTGTTAAACTATGAATGAACGGAAGATGAAAAAGATACAAACCATACTTGCTGCGTTGCTCTTTTTGGTGGGAGCACAGTTGGGACAGGCCTATACCATCAACGACCGCGGTATCAAAGGCAGCGGTACGCTTGAAGACCCCTATCTTATCAATTCGGCTGAGGACTGGAAAATTATGTCCATTTTTCAGTCCGGCAATGTGGCTGGAGCCAGCGATATAAACCTTACGGGCAAATATGTCAAGCTTACGGCCGATATCAGCGTTGGGGAATATATGTTGGGCGCAGATAACCCGTTCCGAGGCATTTTTGACGGAAACGGCCACACGGTCACGTACCGGTTCAAAATCCCTACAGACCATGTGCCGGTTTTATATGATTATAGGGCCCCCTTCCGTTTTCTGGGGGATGGCGCCGTCATCAAGAATCTGCACGTCACGGGCCTTATAGAGTCCTATCAAAAATACAACGCCGGCTTGGTGAGTGAGGTGAAAGAGGATGCCACGGTGACCATCAGCAACTGTTGGGTGAGTATGACACTTGACGAATATGGCCCCAGGGACGCTGACGCCACCAACGGCGGAATCGTTGCCCACACGTGCAAGGGGTCCGCTACAACCATTACGGACTGCCTCTTTGATGGCGAATTTAATACGGACGGTGGTAATTACAGTGACTATTGCGGCGGCCTGGTCGGTTATAAAAACGGGAAACTGGTCCTGATCAATTGCCTTTTCAGACCTTCCAGCATAAACATCACAACCACCAGCCATTGCAAGACATTGGCCCGCTACAACGACACCAAGAACCTGGTTTTCGAAAACTGCTACTATACCCAGACCTTCGGTGAGGCTCAGGGTAGGGACGCCAGCGGTATGAGCGAAAACGAGTTGTTGGGAAGACTGGGCAGCAACTGGCAGCTTTCCGCCGGGGGCAAGGTGGTCCCGGCCACAATTGTAGTGAACCCGTTCTATGGAAGCGGTACAGAGCAGGATCCCTATCTCATCTCGTCGCCTGGCAACTGGAACTATCTGGCCGAAAAGGTGAGAACGGGAAACACTTACAGCGGTCAATACTTCAAACTGGTCACGGACATTACGGTCAGTACCATGGTAGGCGTGAGCAACAGCAAGTACTTTGGCGGTACCTTTGACGGTGGCGGAAACACGCTTGTCTTCAACTATACCTCCGTGCAGGAGTATTGCGCTCCGTTCCGGTACATCCACGGTGCCACCATCAAGAACCTGCAAACTGCAGGTACCATTAATGCCTCGGCCAAGTATGCCGCAGGTATTGCCGGCTATGCCCAGAATATAAACCATATTACTTCCTGCAGGAGCAGTGTTGTCATCATGAGCAGCGTCGATGGTGACGGAAGCCACGGCGGCCTGGTGGGTGAAGTGGTGAAGGGATACACGGACGTTTATTTTGAAGATTGCCTTTTCGACGGCATCTTTTCCGGTGCGAAGACCGAGAAGTGGGGCGGGTTCGTGGGCTGGAACGAGGATGGGCCGGACAGCCATTTCAAACATTGCCTGTTCAACCCTGAATCGGTGGGTGTAGACACGGACGGCTGCTATACATATGCCCGGAGAAGTAAATCCGATGACATTCACTTCTACGAGGACAAAAAGAGTTACTATACGGTCCTGCTGAATAATGAGCAGGGCTGGGATGGCAGGGGGAAGACTGCCGCAGAGCTGGTTTCCGCCCTCGGCGCCAACTGGGAAGTGTCACTCGGCAGCGCGGTGCCCAAGTTTACCCAATCAGAAGACATCAAGAATTTCCCGGGCCATGGTACGCCGGAAGACCCGTATCTCATAGCAGAACCGGCTCATTGGTTTAAGCTTGTATCAGAGTTAGATGGCGGAGACAGTTATAACGAGCGTTACTTCAAACTGGTGGCGGATCTTACCATCAGCAAAATGGCGGGTCTTGACACGAAGCCCTTCTCCGGTACATTTGACGGAAACGGGCATGTTCTCACCCTGGACCTTACCGGGACCGGTTATGCAGCTCTCTTCGGCTGTCTGGACGGTGCTACCATCAAGAACCTTCACTTGGCAGGAAACGTCACGTCTGATCTGTATCCCGCTGCCGTGGCAGCCTATGTCAGCAGCAATGGTACTCACAGGCCCAGTACCATTGTGAACTGTGAAAACTCGGCAGCCATCCATTCCACTTCTTCCGGTAATGTTTACGCCGGGTCCTATGTGGGGTGTGTTGTAGCTAAAAACTATAGTGGGGCCACTGATGATCTCATCATTGACGCTTGTTCTTTCCTGGGAAGCATTGATCTGAGTGCCGGAAAAAGCGGAGGCGGTTTTATTGGAAAGGTGGTTCAATTAAGTGGCTCCGTCTATATGAAATACTGCCTGTTTACCCCGTCCTCCCTTAACATCAAAGAAATCAATGACAGCGATGGGAAGTTTTATATGTTTGGGCCTAATTTGAATGCCCGATGGAGTTGCTATAATTCGCTGGCACTTGAATATCGGTCCCCCACCGGTAACAAGCCGTTGGAGACTTCTCAGCAGGGTAAGCTTATTCGTACGGTCAGCGGTGGAGATTATATTACCGTAGCCATAGATGGAACGCCAACGGAACACAACGTCAGCGGAATTACCACCTATAAGGACGGAGAAAGCAATGATCGTCCAGGCTTCGTTTACGGCAATGAGATCTGTGGTGGAGAAAACTTCTATTTGTATCTTCTCCTGAGCTATGGGGGCGATACGGACACCTTCTACGCATACGTTGCCAACCACGGCACCCTTTCTGGTACTGAAACGACCTGTACCAATGATCACTATGAACATCGTATGGCTGATGCTAATACAGTGATCAGCGCGGACGGTCTTGTGGTCCTGCGGGATGATGTGGACAACAGTGCCGTCATATCGGCAATGGCCGGGCAACCCAAAAACGTGACGGTTGGCCGTACGTTCGTCCACGGTGCGTGGAACAGCATCTGTTTGCCGTTCAACGTTTCTGCCGCTACTGTCAGTAAGGTATTTGGGGACGCTACTCAGCTGAGACGATTGGGCAGTTCTGAATTTAAGGATGGGGAACTTTCCCTTTCTTTTGAGGATATTGAGGTGTCGTTGGCAGGTAAGATCATCATCGAGGCCGGCAAACCTTACCTTATCAAGCCTTCCAAGGATGCAGACGTGGTGAATCCTGTCTTCGGGGGTGTAATCATCGTGAACAGTTCCACGCCCATTGTAACCACTGTGGCAACCTTTACTCCGGTTATCAATGTGAAGACCCTCCCTGCGCGCGATATGACCATCCTCTTCATTACAGGAGACGGGCAGTTGTCCTTCCCGCTCAATAACGAGAGCATCAAAGGCTTCCGCGCTTACATTCAGCTCACCGGCGCCGCCGCCGGCCAGTAGGATTACTGGGCCTTGGTAACGATGGTCGACTTGCGCGCCCGTTTCCTGGAGCTTCTGGAATCCCCATACTAAAAATTTTAAAAAATGTGGCATAATCCGGGCGGAATGAGTATCTTTGTATGATTTAAAACACACACTGATAAAATCATGAAAGCAGTCGTAAAAACCGATTTCCAGCTTCCCGGTCAGGAATCCAAGTACACGGGAAAAGTTCGCGATGTTTACACCCTTAGCAATGGTTACCTGGTCATGGTAGCCACCGACCGCATCTCCGCCTTTGACGTGGTGCTGCCGGAGGGTATCCCCTACAAGGGACAGGTTCTGAACCAGATCGCCGCCCAGTTCCTGGATCTGACCCAGGACATCCTCCCCAACTGGAAAGTGGCTATGGTAGATCCCATGGTTACCATCGGCTACCGCTGCGAACCTTACAAGGTGGAAATGGTGGTCCGCGGTTACCTGGCCGGTCACGCCTGGCGTGAGTACAAGGCCGGAAACCGGACCCTCTGCGGTGTCACCCTCCCGGAAGGCCTCAAGGAGAACCAGAAACTCCCTCAGCCCATCATCACCCCCACCACCAAGGCGGCCGAAGGTCACGACGAAGACATCAGCAAAGAGGAAATCATTGCCCGTGGCATTGTCCCGGCCGATGAATACGAACAGCTTGAAAAATACACCCTGGCCCTGTTCCAGCGCGGAACGGAGATCGCTGCCAAGAAAGGCCTCATCCTGGTGGATACCAAGTATGAGTTTGGCAAGCGCAACGGCCAGATTGTCCTGATGGATGAGATTCACACCCCGGATTCTTCCCGTTATTTCTACGCCGAAGGCTACGCCGAGCGCCTGGCCAAGGGCGAGCACCAGAAGCAGCTCTCCAAGGAGTTCGTCCGCGAATGGCTCATGGCCGGCGGCTTCCAGGGCAAGGAAGGACAGAAAGTCCCCGAGATGACCCCCGAGGTGGTAAGCGGCATCACGGAAAGATACATCGAGCTCTACAACAAGCTCAGCGACAAGCCCTTCGAGCGCACCGAGTGCGAGAACGTGGCCGCCCGTATTGAAAAGAACATCCTGGACTTCCTCAAAACCTGCTAAGCCATGATTGAGCGTTATTCTAGGAAAGTGATGCGGGACGTCTGGACCGAGGAAAACAAGTTCGGCGCCTATCTGGAAGTCGAAACTCTTTCCTGCGAAGCCTGGAGCAAGCTGGGCGTGATCCCCGCAGAGGATGTGGAGAAGATCCGCGCCAACGCCCGCTTTGAGGTAAGCCGCATCCGCGAGATCGAAGAGCAGACCCGCCACGATGTGGTGGCCTTCACCCGTGCCGTGAGCGAGAGCCTGGGAGAGGAGCGCAAGTGGGTTCACTACGGCCTCACCTCCACCGACGTGGTGGACACCGCCAACGGTTACCTGCTCAAGCAGGCCAACGCCATCCTCCGCAAAGACCTGGAGGAATTCCTGGAAGTGCTGCGCCGCCGCGCCCTGGAGTTCAAGGCAACCCCCTGCATCGGCCGTACCCATGGTATCCATGCCGATATCACTTCCTTCGGCCTTAAATGGGCCCTCTGGTATGAGGAGATGAAGCGCAACATCGAGCGTTTTGACTATGCTGCCGCCGGCGTTGAGGCCGGTAAGATGAGCGGTGCCGTGGGCAACTTTGCCAACATCCCTCCGTTCATCCAGGACTACGTCTGCGAGAAACTGGGCATCGCATCGGCCAATATCTCTACCCAGGTGCTGCAGCGTGACCGCCACGCCTGCTATGTGGGCACCCTGGCCCTCATCGCCTCCACCCTGGAGCAGATGGCCTTTGAGGTGCGCAACCTCCAGCGTACGGAGGTCCGCGAGGTGGAAGAGGCTTTCCGCAAGGGCCAGAAAGGCTCCAGCGCCATGCCCCACAAGCGCAACCCCATCAGCTCGGAGAACATCGTGGGCTGCGCCCGTGTGATGCGCGGCTACATGGCCACGGCCTACGAGAACGTGGCCCTCTGGCACGAGCGTGACATCTCCCACTCCAGCACCGAGCGCATCGTCCTTCCGGACGCCACCGAACTTCTGGACTACATGCTCCAGCGTTTCAAGGGCATCCTGGAGAACCTGGTAGTGTATCCGGAGAAAATGCTGTCCAATATCTACCTCACCCGCGGCGTCATCTTTGCCCAGCGCGTGATGAACGCCCTCATTGCCAAGGGTCTCTCCCGCGAACAGGCCTACGACACCGTGCAGCCCATCGCCATGGAGGCTTGGACGGGCAATAAGGATTACAAGACCCTCCTGGAGGCATCCGAAGACGTTACAAAGAAATTGTCCAAGGCAGAGCTGGATGATTGCTTCACCTTGGACTATTATTTCAAGAACGTTGACGAGATTTTCTCTCGCGTGGGTATTGCCTAGCGCACTACGGTAGCTTCCCGGTCCGGACCCACGGATACAATCTTGATCCGGCAGCCGGTCTCTTTCTCGATAAAGGAGATATACTGTTTGAAGGCCTCGGGGAAATCCTCGTAACGGCGGAGTCCGCTGAGCGAGGTTTTCCATCCGGGGAATTCTTTGTATACGGGTTTCACGTGCTCACCGCCGTCATAGGGGAAGTCGGTGATGGTCTTGCCGTTCTCTTCGTAGGCCACGGCTACCTTGATGGTGTCAAAGGTGTCCAGCACGTCGGACTTCATCATGATGAGGTCCGTTACGCCGTTCATCATCACGGTGTACTTGAGGGCTACCATGTCCAGCCAGCCGGTGCGGCGGGGACGGCCCGTGGTGGCACCGAATTCATGGCCGATCTGGCGGAGGCGCTCGCCGTCCTCGTCAAAGAGCTCGGTAGGGAAGGGACCGCTGCCCACGCGGGTGCAGTAGGCCTTGAAGATACCGAACACGTTGCCCACGCGGGAAGGGGCAATGCCCAGGCCCGTGCAGACGCCGGCGGTGAGGGTGTTGGAAGAAGTGACAAAGGGATAGGTACCAAAGTCAATGTCCAGCAGGGAACCCTGGGCGCCTTCGGCCAGGATGGGAGTTCCGTTCTCCAGGGCCTGGTTCACATACACCTCGGTGTCAATGAAGGGGAAGCGCTTGAGGGCCTCGATGGCATCCATCCACTGCTTTTCGTAGTCGGTGATGTCGTACTGGAAGTCGTACTGGGCCAGCAGACCCTGGTGCTTCTTCTTGAGGGCGTTGTACTTGTCCTGGAATTCCGGGGTCAGGATGTCGCCCACGCGGAGACCGTTTCGGCCCGTCTTGTCCATATAGGTGGGGCCGATGCCCTTGAGGGTGGAACCAATCTTGGACTTGCCCTTGGCGGCTTCGCTGGCGGCGTCCAGCATGCGGTGCGTGGGCAGGATGAGATGGGCGCGCTTGGAGATGACCAGCTTGTCGGTGATGCTTCCCACCATCTTCTCGATGGCGAGAATCTCTTCCAGCAGAATCACGGGGTCAATGACTACGCCGTTGCCGATGACGTTCACCGTGCCTTCGCGGAAAACACCGGAAGGTACCGTGTGAAGCACAAAGTGATCACCGCCGAATACCAGCGAGTGACCGGCGTTGGGACCGCCCTGGAAGCGGGCCACCATCTTGTAGGAGGGAGTGAGCACATCCACTACTTTGCCTTTGCCCTCGTCGCCCCATTGGAGCCCGAGTACCACATCTAACTTGTTTTTTTCCATATGAATCATAAAACTATTTGTTGTCTGGTTCTTGATACAGCTCCGTAGGATACCCGCCGTCAAAGCAGGCTGTGCAGAGCTGGGTTCGGCCGGAGGCCTTGTAGAGGGCGTCCACCGAGAGGTAGCCCAGCGAATCGGCCCCTATGAAATCGCTGATTGCCTGGAGGCTTCGGCCCGATGCCAGCAGCTGGTCGCTGGTGCCGGTGTCGATGCCGTAGAAGCAGGGCCATGCGTAGGGCGGACTGGCAATGCGCATATGGACGGCCGTGGCGCCGGCCTCTCGCAGCATTTGCACCAGCAGTTTGGAGGTGGTGCCGCGCACGATGGAGTCGTCGATGACGGCCACGCGTTTGCCTTTTACGATACTGGTAACCGGCGACAGCTTCATCTTGACGCCCACGCTGCGCATGGACTGGGTGGGCTGGATGAAGGTGCGGGCTACGTAGATGTTCTTGATGATTCCCATTTCCAGCGGCAGGTGCGAGGCCTCGGCAAAGCCCATGGCGGCGCTCATGCTGGACTCGGGCACACAGGTCACCAGGTCGGCGTCGGCGGGATGTTCGGCCTGTAACAGGCGTCCCGACTGCTTGCGGAAGGCATGCACGCTGCAGCCCTCGATGACACTGTCCGGCCGGGCAAAGTAGATGTACTCCATAGCGCACATCTTGTGCAGGCCGGTGCGGGAATGCCAGCTGCTGTGGACCCCCTTCTGGTCAATGGTGAGCAGTTCTCCGGGCTCCACGTCGCGGATCCATTCCGCTCCCACGGTTTCCAGGGCGCAGGTCTCGCTGGCTACGATGTAGCCGGAGCCCAGCTTGCCCAGGGAGAGGGGACGGAAGCCGTACTTGTCGCGGCAGGCGTACAGCGCATGGGGCGTAAGGATGACCGTGGCAAACGCTCCGTCCAGGAGGTTGGCGGCGCGGGTGATCCGGGCTTCCCAGTTGTTGGCCTGGCGCATAGTGGTGCCAATCAGGTAGGCGAAAAGCTCGCTGTCGGAGGTGCTGCGGAACAGGTGCCCCTGCTTTTCCAGATACTTCTTCACCTGTTCGGCGTTGACAATGTTGCCGTTGTGTGCCAGGGCAAAGGGACCGCCCAGGCGGGAGAAGAGGAAAGGCTGGATGTTTTCCTGACCGCCCACATTGGTGGTGGGGTAGCGGACATGGCCGATGCAGGAAGTGCCGGGCAGGTTCTCGATATCCTTTTGGGTAAAGACTTCCTTGACCAGACCGGCGTTCTTCTGGAGAAGGATCTGGCCGGAAGGGTCTACCGTGGCCATTCCGCAGCCCTGCTGTCCCCGGTGCTGGAGACTCTGGAGGGCCAGGAAAGCGTGCGTCGCAGCGTGGTCTACACCGTAGAACCCCACTACGCCGCACTCTTCGTGCAACTCTCTGGAATCCGGGATATACATTAATTGATGAACAGGAGTTCGCGATACTTGGGCAGCGGCCAAACGTCGTTGTCCACAATCTCTTCCAGTTTGTCAATGGGCTTGCGGATGGCTTCCAGGCGCTCGGCGATGGCGTGATAGGCGGTGGCCTTCTCGTACTCGTTCTCCAGGGCATTGGCAGCCTTGCGGGCCTCTACCATCTCGTCCACCTTGGCGGTGATGTCAGACACCATGGAGGAGATGTTGCGCACCAGATCCAGGGCCACAGCGGCCTGCGATTCGTAGGTGTCGGGGCAGACGTCCTTCATGAGCTTGACATTGTTGAGCAGCTTGGTCTGGTAGGCCAGGGCGGCGGGGATGATATGGTTGGTGGCCATGCGTCCCATGACGCGGGCCTCAATCTGGATCTTCTTGGTGTACATCTCCCACTTCACCTCGTTGCGGGCCTGCAGTTCCTTGAGGGAATAGATGCCCAGGGAAGTGAAGAGTTCCACGGACTCGGGCCTGGTGAAGGCCTTGAACATCTCGGGAACGCGGGTTTCGGTATCCAGGCCGCGGCGGGCGGCTTCCTTCTTCCACTCGTCGGAATAACCGTTGCCGTCAAAGCAAACCACGTCAATGACGGAGCGGATGATGGGCTTGAGCACATCCATGGCAGCCACGTCCAGCGGCTTGCCGGTGGCCATCTCCTTGTCCAGGGCGGCCTTGAACTCAATGAGCTGCTGGGCCACGGCGGCGCTGAGCACGGTCATGGCGCCGGCGCAGTTGGCGCTGGAGCCCACGGCGCGGAACTCGAAGCGGTTGCCGGTGAAGGCAAAGGGAGAGGTGCGGTTGCGGTCCGTATTGTCCAGGAAAATCTGGGGGATTTCCACAATACCCACGGAGGCGCCTTTCTTGCCGGCAATCTCGATGGGCGTGCCGGAAGGAACTTCCAGCAGCTTGCGCAGCACGCTGGTCATGGTCTGGCCCAGGAAGGCCGATACAATAGCCGGCGGAGCTTCGTTGGCACCCAGACGGTGGGCGTTGGTGGCGCTGGCGATGCTGGCCTTGAGCAGGGCGTTGTGACGCTGCACGGCGGCCAGTACGTTGACAAAGAAGATGATGAACTGGAGGTTGCCTTTAGCATCCTTGCCGGGAGCCATGAGGAGGGTGCCGGTGTCGGTACCCAGCGACCAGTTGTTGTGCTTACCGGAACCGTTGATGCCGGCGAAGGGCTTCTCATGCAGCAGGACCACGAAACCGTGCTTGCGGGCTACCCGGTTCATGGTGTTCATGATCATCTGGTTCTGGTCGTTGGAGAGGTTGCACTCTCCAAAGATAGGAGCAAACTCAAACTGGTTGGGGGCTACCTCGTTGTGACGGGTCTTGAGCGGAATGCCCAGCTTGTAGCCCTCGAACTCCAGGTCCCGCATGAAAGCGGCCACACGGGTGGGGATGGCCCCAAAGTAGTGGTCGTCCAGCTGCTGGTTCTTGGAGGAGGCGTGTCCCATGAGGGTGCGTCCGGTGAGCATCAGGTCCGGGCGGGCGGCATACAGGTCCTCGTCTACCAGGAAGTATTCCTGCTCCCAGCCCAGGTAGGAAATCACTTTCTTGACCTTGGGGTTGAAGAGTTTGCAGAGAGGGAGGGCGGCGTCAGAAACAGCCTTCAGGGACTTTTTGAGCGGCGTCTTGTAGTCCAGGGCTTCTCCCGTGTAGGAGATGAAGATGGTGGGGATGCACAGCGTGTCGTCCTGGATGAAGACCGGGGAAGTGGGATCCCAGGCCGTATAACCGCGGGCCTCGAAGGTGGCGCGGATACCGCCGCTGGGGAAGGAAGAGGCATCCGGTTCCTGCTGGATAAGGGCCTTTCCGTTAAAGGACTCGATCATGCCGCCCTTGCGGTCGTACTCCATGAGGGAGTCGTGCTTCTCGGCGGTTACTTCCGTCAGGGGCTGGAACCAGTGGGTGATGTGGGTCACGCCATGGCTCAGGGCCCATTCCTTCATGCCGTTGGCTACCTCGTCGGCCGTTTCCAGGTCCAGCGGACGACCGTTGTCGATGCAGTCAATCAGGGCTTCGTAGACCCGGATGTCCAGGTACTTGCGCATCATTTCGCGGTTGAACACCAGTTCGCCAAAATACTTGGATGGCAGACTGGCGGGAGCCACTACTTCCAGTGCTCTTTTCTTGAAGGCGTCTTGAACAACGTCAAATCTAAGTTTGCTCATATACTTACGTGTTGTGTGTGTCTGTTAAGCGAATTCATCCCAGCTCTTGATGGGAATGCTGTCGATATCCACCGTGCAGAAGGCCGATATGAAGGCCGCTGCCAGGCGGGCGTTGGTCACCAGCGGAATGTTGAGGTCGATGGCTGCGCGGCGGATCTTGTAGCCGTTGGACAGCTCGCGCGGGGTGAGATCCTTGGGAATGTTCACCACCAGGTCAATCTCTTTCCGGTGCAGCAGATCCAGGGCCTGCGGATCCTTGTCGGGCTCGCTGGGCCAGTGGACCAGGGTGTTGGGAACTCCGTTCTCCGTGAGGTAGCGGGAGGTACCGCCGGTGGCGAACAGCTTGTAGCCGTGGTTCACCAGCATGCGGGCGGCCGGAAGCATATCGGCCTTCTGCTTGGGCGTACCCGTGCTCAGGAGGATGTTCTGCTTGGGTACCCGGTAACCCACCGAAAGCATGGATTCCAGGATGGCGGTGGGAACGTCGTCTCCGATGCAGCCCACCTCGCCGGTGGAAGCCATGTCCACACCCAGCACCGGGTCGGCCTTCTGGAGACGGTTGAAGGAAAACTGGGAAGCCTTGATGCCCACGCAGTCCAGGTCAAAGAGGTCCTTGGACGGCGGCGTCACCTTTTCTCCCAGCATGATCTTGGTGGCCAGTTCCACCAGGTTGATCTTGAGGACTTTGCTTACGAACGGGAAGCTGCGGCTGGCGCGGAGGTTGCACTCGATCACCTTCACGTCGTTCTCCTTGGCCAGGTACTGGATGTTGAAGGGACCGGAGATGTGCAGGCCGGCGGCTATCTGGCGGCTGATGCGCTTGATGCGGCGCACCGTCTCCACATACAGCTTCTGCGGCGGGAACTGGATGGTGGCGTCTCCGGAGTGGACTCCGGCAAACTCCACGTGCTCGCCAATGGCGTAGGCTATGATCTGACCGTGGTCGGCCACGGCGTCAAATTCGATTTCCTTGGCGTTTTCGATGAAACGGCTCACTACCACCGGATGCTCCTGGGAGACCGTGGCGGCCAGCTGCAGGAACCGCTCCAGCTCTTCCTGGTTGGAGCAGATGTTCATGGCGGCACCCGAGAGTACGTAGGAAGGTCTTACCAGCACCGGGAAGCCCACGCGGCCGATGAAACTGTCAATATCGGCCTGGGAGGTGAGCTCGCCCCATTCGGGCTGGTCCACGCCCAGTCCGTCCAGCATGGCGGAGAACTTCTTGCGGTCTTCGGCCCGGTCAATATCCTCGGCCGATGTGCCCATGAGCCGGATGCCCCGGTTGGCCAGTTTGACGGCCAGGTTGTTGGGAATCTGTCCGCCGGTGGAGACCACCACGCCCTTGGGCGATTCCATGGCCACCACATCCAGGACGCGCTCGAAGGAGAGTTCATCAAAGTAGAGGCGGTCGGTGACGTCGTAGTCGGTGGAGACCGTTTCGGGGTTGTAGTTGACCACTACGCTGCGGTAGCCGTGGTTGCGGATGGTCTTGACGGCCTGCACGCAGCACCAGTCAAACTCCACGGAGGAACCAATGCGGTAGGCACCGGAACCCAGGACCACCACGCCTTCGCGGCTGTCCTCTCTGCCGGGAGCCACGTCGTGCTCCGTGGCCTGGTAGGTCATATAGAGGTAGTTGGTCTCGGCGGGGAACTCGCCGGCCAGGGTGTCAATCTGCTTGACGTAGGGGACGATGCCCAGGGATTCGCGGCGGGCGCGGACGGCCAGGCCTTCCGGCTTGGTGTCCTTGCCGGCAGTGGCGCGGGCAATCTGGAAGTCGGAGAAGCCGTATACCTTAGCGCGGCGCAGGAGGTCGGCGGGGAGGCTCTCCACGCTGTACCCCTGAAGCTGCTGATCCAGATGGATGATGTTGAGCAGCTTCAGGAGGAACCAGCGATCAATCTTGGTAAGTTCGTGTATCCGTTCTACGGTGTAACCCTGCTGCATGGCCTCGCAGATGGCGAAGATACGCATGTCGGTGGGTTCGCGGAGGGCTTTGTCCAGGTCCTGGAAGGGGAGGGGGCGGTTCTCTACAAAACCGTGCATGCCCTGTCCTATCATGCGCAGGCCCTTCTGGATGGCTTCCTCAAAGGTGCGGCCGATGGACATCACCTCGCCCACGGACTTCATGCTGGAGCCAATCTCACGGTCTACGCCGTGGAATTTGCCCAGGTCCCAGCGGGGGATCTTGCAAACCACGTAGTCCAGGGCCGGTTCAAAGTAGGCCGATGTGGTCTGGGTTACGCTGTTGCGGAGGTCGAACAGGCCCTTGCCCAGGCCCAGCTTGGCAGCGATGAAGGCCAGGGGATAGCCGGTGGCCTTGGAGGCCAGGGCCGAAGAGCGGCTCAGACGGGCGTTCACCTCGATGACGCGGTAGTCCTCCGAGTTGGGGTCAAAGGCATACTGCACGTTGCACTCTCCCACAATGCCCAGGTGGCGCACAATCTTGATGGCCAGGAGGCGGAGGAAGTGGTATTCCTCGTTGGAGAGGGTCTGGGAGGGAGCGATCACGATACTTTCACCCGTGTGGATGCCCAGCGGGTCAAAGTTTTCCATATTACACACCGTGATGCAGTTGTCGTAGGCATCCCGCACCACTTCGTATTCAATTTCTTTCCAGCCCTTCAGGCTCTTCTCTACCAGCACCTGCGGAGAGAAGGAGAAGGACTTTTCGGCCAGCTTGAGAAGCTGGGCCTCGTCGTCGCAGAAGCCGGAGCCCAGGCCGCCCAGGGCAAAGGCCGAGCGCAGGATCACCGGGTAACCCAGTTGGGCTGCCGCCTTCTTGGCTTCTTCTATGGAGGAGCAGGCTACGCTGCTGATGGTCTTGACGTCAATCTCGTCCAGCTTTTCTACAAAGAGCTCGCGGTCTTCCGTATCGATGATGGTCTGGACGGGGGTTCCCAGCACCTGCACGCCGTAGCGCTCCAGCACGCCGCTCTTGTAGAGCTGGATGCCGCAGTTGAGGGCCGTCTGGCCGCCGAAGGAGAGGAAGATGCCGTCCGGGCGCTCCTTGCGGATGACTTTTTCCACAAAGTCCGGCGTGACGGGCAGGAAGTAGATCTTGTCGGCAATGCCTTCGCTGGTCTGGACGGTGGCGATGTTGGGGTTGATCAGGACGGTCCGGATGCCTTCTTCGCGCAGGGCCTTGAGGGCCTGGGAACCGGAGTAGTCAAACTCACCGGCCTCACCAATCTTGAGGGCGCCGGAACCCAGCACCAGGACGGTGGAGATGGCCTTCTTGGGCTGCATCTGGGGAATGGCCTTCTGCAGGTGGCCGCTGATGGGAGCCAGCCCGTCAGTGAGGGGATGCTCCATGAGGTCGGCAAAGCGGTCAAAGAGCACCTCGGTATCCAGCGGGCCGCCGTTGGCCTCGGGGTGGAACTGCACGGAGAACCAGGGCATGTACTCGTGCTCCATGCCTTCGTTGGAACCGTCGTTCATGTTTACCAGCAGGGGCTTCCAGCCTTCCGGGAGGGAGTCATTGGCAATGGCGTAACCGTGGTTCTGGCTGGTGATGAAGCACTCGGTGGTGCCGTTCAGGCGCACCGGCTGGTTGTGACCGCGGTGGCCGTATTTGAGTTTATAGACGCGGGCGCCGGCGGCGATGCCCAGGAGCTGGTTGCCCAGGCAGATACCCATGATGGGCTTCACCGGGCGGCCTTCCTTGGCGGCCTTCATGCCATCGGCCAGTACTTTGCGGAGGATGTCTACGGCTTCCTTGCACTGCTCCGGGTTGCCCGGGCCGTTGCTCAGGAACAGGCCGTCGTACTCCATATTGGTATAGTCGTAGTTCCACGGGACGCGGACCACTTCCAGGTTGCGGGAGAGGAGGCAGCGGATGATATTGTACTTGCAGCCGCAGTCCACCAGCACCACCTTCTTGCGAGGGGTCTGGGCGGGGAGGTAGTGGATGACCTCGCGGCAGGAGACTTCGGCCACAAAGTTGTGGTCTTCGTAGGTGTCGGTTCCGGCTTCTTCGGTCTGGCCTTCCATCACGATGCGGCCGCGCATCACGCCCTTTTCGCGGAGGGCCTTAGTGAGGGCGCGGGTGTCAATGCCGGTGATGGCGGGGATGTCTTCCCGCTTGAGCCAGGCTTCCAGGTTCTCCTCTGCGTTCCAGTGGCTGTAGGCGCTGCTGTAGTCGGCCACCACCAGGGCGCGGGCGTAGATATGACTGCCTTCGAAGTTCTCTTCCAGGCCGTCTTCTTCCTTGCCGTGCGGCGGCACGCCGTAGTTGCCAATGAGGGGGAACGTGGATACCAGGATCTGACCGGCGTAGGAAGGGTCGGTCAGGCTTTCCGGGTAGCCGGTCATGGCCGTGTTAAACACTACCTCTCCGGAAGTATTCCGGAGACTTCCGAATGCGGTCCCTTCGTAGCGGGATCCGTCTTCCAATATCAGGGATGCTTTCATACACAAAAAAAGCCGGTTCCTCCATCGGGGAGAACCGGTAAACTGTAGAGTATAATAGCTGTCAGTGCAACGATGTCCAGCCCGGTGGACACAAGGACGCTAAAGGGTATCTTTGTTACACTACTCACGGGATGCAAAGTTAGTAAAAAAAAGAAAAAAAGAAGAAGGAAACCCAAAATTTTTGAGTCTCCTTCTTTCAACCTTGAGGTCGCAAAACTTACTTTTTGCGGCTCTTGTATCTCTGATAGAACATATCCACACGGCCGGCGGTGTCCACAAGCTTCACCTTGCCCGTGTAGAACGGGTGGGAAGTGTTGGAAATTTCCAGCTTCACCAGCGGGTACTCAACGCCCTCAACAGTGAGGGTCTCCTTGGAGGGAGCGCAGCTGCGAGTGACGAAGACGGTGTCATTGGACATATCCTTGAAAGCTACAAGACGGTAGGTTTCGGGATGAATTCCTTTCTTCATTTTACGTAAAAATATAAATTGTTAACAATTTGGGACCGCAAAGATAGGAATAGTTTACGGGATTTCCAAATTATTTCATCCTATACGGGGCATCTTCGTACAGAAGATACCTCTTGGCCTTCCGGATCCACTTCTGTTCTTCCACTTTTACATGCTCCTGCACCACGTCAAAGGAGACATCCTCCTTAAGGTAGGCTTCCAGCACAGGGTCGGCCAGCTTGGTCCAGAACGCGGGCTCAAATTCAAAGGCCGAATAGTGCTCCCGGAACCACCGCATCAAGTGCAGGGTATGCAGCAGGCTGTGGTAGGGCTCACCGGGCACCAGCATAATCTGGAAACCCTGGCAGCGCTCGCCGGCGTAGCGGCCTGCCGCGGGCGTGAAGGAGCAGGGCCGGAGCAGCGCCCCGTGGGCCTGGGGTAATTCTTCGGGCCGAAGGGGCTTCACAAAAGGAGCACCTATATATTCATAAGGCCGGGCCGTGCCAATTCCGGGGGTGATGGTAGTATTGTTCCACAGGCCGCCGCCGCTGTACAGGTAGGAGCTGAACAGGCCGGGGATGTCGCTGGCTGGGGCGATGGTCCAGGGCATGAGCTGCCGGCTCTGGTCGGTAGCCATGGCGGAAATCACGTGGATGGGGAACTTGGCGCCAATCTCGGAGGCGTACAGGTTTACCAGCTCTCCCAGCGTGAGGCCGTGCCGGTGCGCTACCTGCGGCACAAACATCTCTCCGCTCACGGCCGGGATGGAACCTTCCACCACGCGGCCCGAAGGATTGATATGGTCCACAATGTAGAGCGACGGGGCGTCTTCTCCCAGCAGGCGCAGCATCTCCATGAGCTGCATCACGTCCTTGGTGTAGTTGAAGTACCGGACACCTACGTCCTGGATTTCCACCACCACGGCGTCCAGGGCCTGCAACTGCTCGGCCTCAAAGACAATGTGGTTGGTGCCGGGCGTGAGCTCCGCCTCGCGCGGGTTAAAGACCGTGACCAGGTTGCCCCGTTCGCGGAAGATGTCCCACATCCATCGGCCCTTTCCGGTATCCCAGCAGTTCTGGGTACAGAAGCAGCCTACCTTGCCGTACAGCAAGGCTTTGTCCAGCTGGTCTTCTAAAGGTGTAGTGCGGAAAGAAAACACTAGCCGATGATCTTTTTAGCCACGGCGATAACCTCGTTGCCCAGGGCCTCGGCGGCTTCCATGGTGGAGGCTTCGGAGTAGATGCGGATGATGGGCTCGGTGTTGGACTTGCGCAGGTGGACCCAGGTCTTGTTGGCCTCGAAGTTGATCTTGACACCGTCGATGTCGTTGATGTTCTCCTTGGCGTAGATGACCTTGAGCTCATTGAGGATCTTCTCGATGAGGGCGCTGTCGCTGAGCTGGATCTTGTTCTTGGCAATGAAGTACTGCGGATAGGTCTTCTTGAGCTCGCTCACCTTCATCTTCTTGTGGGCCAGGTTGCTCAGGAAGAGGGCTACGCCTACCATGGCGTCGCGGCCGGCGTGGATGGCGGGATAGATGACGCCTCCGTTGCCTTCTCCGCCAATCAGGGCTCCCACCTCGTGCATCTTGGTGGTCACGTTGACCTCACCCACGGCTGCGGCGTAGTACTTGCCGCCGTGCTTTTCCGTTACGTCGCGGAGGGCGCGGGTGCTGGAGAGGTTGGATACGGTGGCGATGGGCTTGCCTTCCTTCTGGGCCAGTTCGCAGAGGTAGTCTGCTACGGATACCAGGGTATATTCTTCTACAAAGGGTTCACCGTTCTCGCAGATGAAGGCCAGACGGTCCACATCCGGGTCTACGGAGACACCCAGGTCTGCCTTTTCTTTCTTGACGGTCTCGCAGAGGTCTACCAGGTTGGCGGGCAGCGGTTCCGGGTTGTGGGCAAAGTCTCCGGTGGGGTTGCAGTTGAGCTCGATGCACTTGACGCCCAGACGCTTCAGGAGGCGGGGCATGATGATGCCGCCTACGGAGTTGATGGCGTCTACCACCACGGTGAACTTGGCGGCCTTGATGGCTTCTGCGTCCACGGCGGGGAGGGCTAGGACGGCATCCAGGTGCTTGTCCGTGAAGTCTTCTTCCTCAATGTTGCCCAGCTGGTCTACCTCGGCAAAGTTGAAGTCCTCTTTCTCGGCCAGATCCAGGACGGCCTGGCCTTCAACGGCGGTGAGGAATTCTCCCTTGTCGTTGAGGAGCTTGAGGGCGTTCCACTGGCGGGGGTTGTGGCTGGCGGTGAGGATGATGCCGCCGTCGGCCTTGGCAAAGAGGACGGCCATTTCCGTGGTGGGGGTGGAGGCGAAGCCGCACTTGACCACGTCTATGCCGCAGCCAATGAGGGTGCCCACAACCAGTTGTTCCACCATGTCTCCGCTCATGCGGGCGTCTTTACCTACCACTATCTTATAGCGCTCGCCGTTGTTGGGCTTGGCTTTGCGCTGAGGAAGGGTAGCGGCGTAGGCGGCCGTGAACTTGACAACGTCTACAGGAGTGAGAGAATTGCCGGGCTGGCCACCGATGGTGCCGCGGATACCGGAAATGGATTTGATGAGTGTCATGTTTTGATGAATTAAATTCGTTAAATCGTACAAAGTTATTAAATTTGCGCCCCAATTACAAATCGTGACTATGCAAGGTTTCTGGACCATCCTGATGCTCGTGTTCTCGAACGTGTTCATGACGTTCGCCTGGTACGGCCATCTCAAGCTCCAGGAGATGAAAATCTCCACGGGCTGGCCGCTCATCCTCATCATCCTTTTCTCCTGGGGCATCGCCTTTTTCGAGTACTGCCTCACCGTTCCGGCCAACCGGATTGGTTTTGTGGGAAATGGAGGCCCTTTCAACCTTATGCAGCTCAAGGTCATCCAGGAGGTGATTTCCCTCACCATCTTCACCGTCATTGTTACCTTTTTATTTAAAGGTACGCCCCTTCAGTGGAACCACATTGCCGCCTTCGTCTGTCTGGTTTTGGCAGTTTTTTTCGTGTTCCTGAAATAAAAAATTTGGAGATTCAGATTTTTATCGTACCTTTGCATTCCCAACTCGCTGGGTTCGTATAACGGTTAGTACTCGAGATTCTCAATCTCGCAATAGGAGTTCGATTCTCCTACCCAGTACCAAAACAAATCCGACACTTAAGTGCCGGATTTCTTGTTTCTCCTCACCCCTAAACCCATTTTGGTGTGCGTTTTACCCCCTTTTCGCACACGGGAGGCTGGTTTTTCACTTCCCGTGTGTGTTTTTGGGTGATTTCACACACCGGATTGGTGAATCCGGAGGAAATTGGTTTTTCGGGCACCGTCCCGAAAAATAATTTCCGGAGGATGAGAGGTCTAGAGCTGGATGAGAGGTCTAGAGCTGGAGGAGAGGGTAAGCGGCGCGGAGGACGTCCTCGCGGGTGTCCGGGGTGGACTCCAGCAGGCGACCGCCGGGGGTGAAGACCAGTACACGGTTGACGATGGCCAGGGCGTCGGTAAGGTCATAGGAAGAGAAGAGGATGGCCATCCCAGTCTTGCGGGCCAGGTCTTTCAGGGCCGATAACAGCCGCTGCCGCTCTTCCGGATCCAGATCCCGGGTGGGGTTGTCCAGCAGCAGGACCTCCACCTTCCGGTCCATCGCTGCGGCTATACGGAACTTGAACCGATCCACGGCATCCATTTCTTTCCATGTGCATCCGGGCTTGAGACCCAGCAGGGTCCGGGCCGCTTCTGCGCGGGCGGTTCGGCCGGTCCAGAAAGGCCTGCCGCTGGAAACCAGGGCGCAGGCCGGACGTCGGCCCAGTTCCTTGAGCAGCTGCCGGCATCCTTCCTTGCCCGTGAGGAGCACGCATTCTCCGTTGCCCAGATGAAAAGTGTGCGGGCCCACGCTGTATTCCGTCATGATAACTTGCGGGAGGGGATAAGGGCCATGAGGAAGCCTACGGCGGCTACTCCCAGCACCGTCCAGATGAGGTCGGACGCCTGGAGTACCACCGGGTAGGCGGTTACGATGAAATTGCCGGGCATGGGAACCAGGCCCCAGCGCTGCTGCGCCCACACCAGGAGGACGCCCAGCACCAGGCCGATCAGCATGCCCAGCAGCGACACCAGCCAGCCTTCCAGGAGGAAGATCTGGCGGAGCATCGCCTCCGGGGCGCCCATGGCGCGGAGGGTCCCCGTATCGGCCTTCTTTTCTATGACCAGCATCTTGAGGGAGCTGTAGATGTTAAAGGCCACCAGCAGCACGATGAAGATGAGGATGAGGTAGATGGCCAGCTTTTCGTAGCGCATCATCCGGTAGAGAGACTCGTCCTGCTGCATGTGGCCCAGGACGCGGAAAGAGGCCCCCATATGGGCCGAAAGGTCTTTCTGTACGGCATCGGCCTGTCCCGGTTCTGTCCAGATCTCGAGGGAGGTTACCTCGGTCTCGTATTCCAGCAGGTCGCGCATAAGGCCGATGGGCACCAGCATCAGGCGGGCGTCCACGTCCGTATTGATGGAGAAGACGCCGGCCAGGCGCAGCTTGACGGTGCGGAGGGAGGCCGATGGATTGGCCAGGGAGATGGCCTTGGTGCGGGAAGGGTAGTAGGCCTCGATGGGCGTGACAAAGCGGGGACTCAGGCCCAGGCTGTGGGCCAGGCCGGCACCCGCTATGCCAAAGGAGAGCTCTTCCCGTTGGAAGGCCCAGGAGCCGTCAATGAGGTGCTCCTTCAGGAGAGAGGTCTCCTGGGCTACCTCGTCCAGGCCCTTGAGGCGGGCCAGGCTCTGCTTGCCTTCGTAGGAGAGGAAAACCTGCTCTTCCAGCACGCTGGAGAAGCGGGTGACCCGGGGGTCCGTCAGCAGCCCCCCGAAGGTGGCGCTGTCCGGGGTGAATACCTTTCCCGTGGCCGGACGGACCGTGAGGTCGGCTTTGGCATCGGCCAGGGAGCCTGCCACCAGGTCGTTGAATCCGTTGAAAACGGAGAGGATGATCACCAGGGCCGCCGTGCCCACCGCCATGCCGGCTACCCCTATCCCCGAAATCATGTTGATGACATTGTACGATTTCCGGGCAAAGAGATAACGGATGGCGAATCGCAGCGGCAGGTTCACTTTTTCAAGAGTTCTTCAATGTGCTGGGCGTAGTCCAGGGAAGTATCCAGAAGGAAAACCAGTTCGGGGACAATACGGAACTGCTTGGCCACTACGTGACCCAGCTCTCCGCGGAGGGCCTTGTTGTTTTCTTCCAGCAGGGCCATCACAGGCTCCTGCTTCTCGGAGGGGAAGATGCTCACGAATACCTTGGCAACCGACAGGTCCGGGCTTACGCGGACTTCGCTTACCGTGACCAGGGCGCCGTCAAAGGCGGCCATGCCCTTGGCCCGGATAATCTCTGCCAGGTCTTTCTGGATTTCGCGGGCAACCTTGAGTTGCCGGGTGCTTGCGGGTTTTTCCATTATTTGACGTGAATGATGAAGTAGTTCTTCTTACCCTTCTGGGCCAGGATATAGTGACCGTTGACGATATCGGCCTTGGTAACCTCGGCGCCAATGTCCGTCACTTTGTCCTTGTTGATGGCGATGCCGTTGCCCTGAACCATCTTGCGGGCTTCTCCCTTGGAAGGGAGAATGGCGGTCTTGACAGCCAGCAGGTCCAGGATGTTGCAGGGGAGGTCGGCCTCGGTGATGTCAAAGGAGGGAACGTCTCCAAAGACGGCGAGGAAGGTGCGCTCGTCCAGTTTCCTGAGGGCCTCGGAATTGCCGCCAAAAAGCATCTGGCTGGCTTCCAGGGCCTTATCGTAGGCTTCCTGTCCGTGCACCATGATGGTGATCTCGCGGGCTAGGACTTTCTGGAGCTCGCGGGCACCGGGGTTCTCGCGGTGGCGGGCAATCAGTTCTTCAATGGTGGGGCGGTCCAGCAGGGTGAAGATCTTGATGTAGCGCTCGGCGTCGTCATCGGCCACGTTGAGCCAGAACTGGTAGAACTCGTAGGGGCTGGTGCGTTCGGGGTCCAGCCATACGTTGCCTTTCTCGGTTTTGCCGAACTTGGTACCATCGGCCTTCCGGATGAGGGGGCAGGTGAGGGCGAAGGATTCTCCGCCTTCGATGCGGCGGATGAGCTCGTTGCCGGTGGTGATGTTGCCCCACTGGTCGCTTCCGCCAAACTGCAGGATGCAGCCGCGGTTTTTCCAGAGCCAGTAGAAATCGTAGCCCTGCATGAGCTGGTAGGAGAATTCCGTGAAGGACATGCCTTCGCTGGATTCGCGGGAAAGACGTTTTTTCACGGAATCCTTGGCCATCATGTAGTTGACGGTGATGTGCTTGCCAATATCACGGATGAAGTTGATGAAGGTGTAGTCCTTCATCCAGTCGTAGTTGTTCACGAGCTCGGCCTTGTTGGGGGCGTCCGAGTCAAAGTCCAGGAAGCGGGCCAGCTGGGCCTTGAGGCAGGCTACATTATGGTTGAGGGTTTCCTCGTCCAGGAGGTTGCGCTCGGCACTCTTCATGGAGGGGTCTCCAATCATGCCGGTGGCGCCGCCCACCAGGGCGTAGGGCTTGTGGCCGCAGTTCTGGAAATGCTTCAGTATCATGACGCTCACCAGGTGACCGATGTGAAGCGAGTCGGCGGTGGGATCAATGCCCACGTAAGCCGCCTGGGGACCTTCCATCAGTTTCTCTTCCGTTCCGGGCATGATGTCCTGGATCATGCCTCTCCACCTGAGTTCTTCTACAAAATTCTTCATACCAACTATATCTTTTCTAAAAAACGCACAAAGATACGAAAATTTGTGTATTTTTGTCGCGCACATCGTTTGTAGTTAAGGGATATGAAACGTTTTATCATTCTTTTTGCAATGGCCGCGGCCGTGGCCCTCTCCGGTTGTTCCCGTTACGAGACCGTCAAAGGGGATCCCCTGGACGTCAAGATCTACACGCTTAAGAACGGCCTTAAGGTGTATATGTCTGTAAATAAGGACGAACCCCGCATCCAAACCTATATGCCCGTCCGCGTGGGCGGCAAGGACGACCCCGCAGACAACACCGGTCTGGCCCACTACCTGGAGCACATGATGTTCAAGGGTACGGAGATCTTGGGAACCCAGGATTACGAGGCCGAAAAGCCCTACCTGGCCCAGATCGACAGCCTCTTTGAGGTATACCGCACCCTCACGGACCCCGCTGAGCGGGAGGCCCTGTATGCCCAGATTGACGCCGTGAGCTACGAGGCTTCCAAGCTGGCCATTCCCAACGAGTATGACAAGCTCATGTCCGTGATCGGTTCCGAGGGTTCCAATGCCTTCACCAGCGAAGACGTTACCTGCTATGTGGAGAAGATCCCTTCCAACCAGGTGGAGAACTGGGCCCGCATCCAGGCCGACCGCTTCAAGAACTGCGTCTTCCGCGGATTCCACACCGAGCTGGAGGCCGTGTACGAAGAAAAGAATATGACCATGATGGACGACAGCGAGAAGGCCATCGACGCCCTGAACGCCATGCTCTTCCCGCACCATCCCTACGGTACCCAGACCGTGATCGGCACCCAGGAGCACCTCAAGAACCCGTCCCTCAAGGCCATCCGCAAGCAAAAAGACACTTACTACGTTCCCAATAACATGGCCATCTGCCTGTCCGGAGACTTCGATCCCGACCAGATGATCGCCATCCTCGAGAAATACTTTGGAGACTGGGAGCCCAATCCCAACGTGCCTCAGCGCACCGTGGCCCCCGAAGATCCCGTGACCCAGCCCCTCTCCCGGGACGTTTACGGTTTCGAGGGTGAGTTTGTGCTCATGGGCTGGCGCATCCCCGGCAGCGCTTACGAGACGGTCGAATACGGAGACCTGGCCAGCGACATCCTTTCCAACGGCCTCGCCGGTCTGGTAGACCTGGACGTGATGCAGACCCAGAAAGTGCTGGATGTAACCATCTCTCCCTATCTCCGTACCGACTGGGGCATCCTGCTGGCCGAGGTAAAGCCCAAGGACGGCCAGTCCCTCCAGGAGGCCGAGGAGATTATCAAGGAGCAGGTATACCGCCTGGCCGCCGGAAACTTCTCCGACTCCCTCCTGCAGGCCGCCAAGGCCAATTACCGCCTGGCCATGATGAACAGCCTGGAGAACAACCGCTCCCGTGCCGGCATCATGATGAACTCTTTCGTGGACGGTCTGGACTGGTCCGCCTCCGTAGCCAAGATCAAGAATACCGAGGCCCTGACCAAGGAGCAGATGGTGGCCTGGGCCCAGCAGAACCTGGTTCCCAAGACCTATGCCGTAGTGTATAAGCACTCCGGACCCGACCCGTCCGTCAAACGCATCAGCGCCCCCAAGATTACTCCCATTGTCACCAACCGTGACAAGCAGAGCGCCTTCCTCCAGGAAATCGCCAATACCCCTGTAACCCCTATCGAGCCCGTCTTCATCGACTTCGAGAAAGACATGGTGGTGGACAGCTTCGAGGGCATGGAACTCCTGTACAAGCAGAACACCAAGAACGACATCGCCACCCTCACCCTGTGGTTCGACTTCGGCAGCAATGACGACCCGGTGCTCCCCATAGCCTCCGACTACATCCGCTTCCTGGGCTTCCCGGGCATGACGCCCAACGATATCTCCGTGGAGCTGTATACCCTGGCCTCCAAGTGGAACATGAACGTGAGCTCCAACCTCACCATCCTCACCATCCGCGGCCTGGGCGAGAACACCGCCAAGGTGCTGGATCTGGGTGCATCGCTGGGACGCCATGCCATTCCGGACATCTCCGCCCTGGATGGTCTCAAGGCCGATATCATCCGCTCCCGGGCCGATGCCAAGAAGCGCCAGGGCGCCTGCAACTCCGCCCTGCAGCGGTACATGATGTTCGGCCCCGACGTGATCAAGGCCTCCACCCTGACCAACGAGCAGGTGATGAACCTCACATCGGCCGACCTGGTAAAGAGCTTCCAGCAGCTGTTTACCTATAAGCACCGCATCCTCTACTACGGTCCCGCTTCCCTGGAAGAGGTCAAGGCCTTCCTGGCCAGCCATAAACTGGGAGAGCTCAAGAGCGTCAAGAGCGAGCATCCCGCCAAGATCATCACCCGTGAGCCCAAGGTGTATGTGGGTAACTACAACTCCCGCCAGTTCAGCTACATGCAGTACTCCAACCGCGGCGAGACCCTCATCCTTGAGCAGATCCCTTACATTGAGCTGTTCAATGAGTATTATGGTACGGGCATGAACTCCATCGTGTTCCAGGAGATGCGCGAATCCCGCGCCCTGGCCTATCGCGCCGGAGCCAGCCTCATGCGTCCCACCTTCACCAATGACGACTACTATTTCCGCGCTACCATAGCCTCCCAGAATGACAAGCTCCAGAAGGCCGTGGAAGGCTTCGCAGAGATTATCGAGACCCTCCCCGAGTCGCCCGAAAACCTGGAGATCGCCAAGAGCGCCCTCCTCAACAAGATCCGCACGCAGCGGTACCACGGTCTCTCCGTGCTGTACCAGTACATCCGCAACCAGGAAGTGGGTCTTACCACGCCCCGTGAAAAGATCATCTACGACAAGGTGGGAAGCCTCACCATGTTTGACCTCCTGTCCACCCACGAGGACTGGATCCGCGGCCGAACCTATCACTACGCCATCCTGGGAGATATCAAGGACCTGGATATGAACTTCCTGCGTACCCTGGGACCGGTGCAGATCGTGACTCCGGAAGAAATGTTCGGTTATTAATCGTTAAGGAATATGTTCAAGAAGATTCTGTTTCTTGCAGGAGTTGCGGCCCTAGCCCTTTCCTGCGCAGAGAGCCCCGAAAAGGCTTTTGAGAAAGACCTCGAAGCTTACCGTCAGGAGATTGGCAATGTGGGCATGGCCGTGGCGGTGGTCAAGGATAACAAGATTGTCTACAGCCACGAGTTTGGAGTGGCCGACCGCGAGACCGGCGCTCCCGTGAAACAGAATTCCCTCTTCCGCATCGCCTCCATCTCCAAGAGCTTCAGCGCTACGTCCATCCTGCAGCTCGCAGAGCAGGGACTGGTCTCGCTGGACACGGACGTAAGCACCCTGGCCGGTTTCCCCATCCGCAACCCCAAGTACCCCGAGAAGGTGATTACCCTGGAGATGCTGCTCTCGCACACTTCCAGCCTCAATGACAGCGAGGGTTACTTTGAACTGGACGTGGTGAACCCTGCCGTGAACCCCAACTGGGCCAACTGCTACAACGACTACGAGCCCGGTACCGGTTACGAGTACTGCAACCTCAACTTCAACCTGGTGGGTACTTTCATCGAGAAACTCTCCGGTGAGCGTTTTGACCAGTATGTGGTCCATCACGTGCTGGAGCCCCTGGGTCTGTACGGCGGCTACTGCGTAGACTCCCTGGACGCCTCCCGTTTTGTCAAGCTGTACGCTTACGAGAACGGCGAGTTCTTTGAGGAAGTAGACGCCTACGCTCCCCGCAGCGAGCGCATCGCTAACTACCGGTTTGGCTACGACACGCCCGTCTTTTCGCCCACCGGCGGCATGAAGATTTCGGCCTGTGACCTGGCCCGCTATATGATGATGCACATGGGGTGGGGGACGGCTCCGGACGGTACCGTCATCATCTCCGAGGCCTCTTCCCGCAGCATGCAGACCCCCCGCTCCGAGCCCGAGCACTACGGCCTGGCCCTGTGGCACGACTATGACAAGATCCCCGGCGTAGAGCTGGTGGGCCACACCGGTGGCGCCTACGGCCTCCGCAGCGCCATGTTCTGGGCCCCGGACCGCTCCTTCGGCCTGGTCTGCATCTCCTCCGGCACCTACGGTGATTTCGAAGACGAACAGAGCGGTGTCCTGGAAGGCACCCTCCAGCGCATGTACAAGTACTTCTGTAAATAATAAAAGGATTGCTGTTATGAAAAGATTTGCCATTGTGTGCGGCTTTGTTGCCGCCCTCCTGTGCTTCAGCGCACAGAACGCCAGCGCCCAGTACGCATCTCCCATTGTCCGGAAAGGCGCAGATCTGGTGGACCGCAACGGTGTCGAACTCACTGAATCCCAGATTATTGAAATAGTAGGTGCCGATGTCTATAACCAGACTGTTGCCGGTGCCCGCAAGCAGGTTAAAACCGGTCGTGGCCTCATCTGGGGTGGTGCCGCCGGCATGGCTGCAGGTGCTGCAGCCTGCATAACCGGCGTTGTGCTCGCGAACACTGTCCGTGATGTGAAAGGAGAGCTGATGAAGGATCAGGGGACCGCAATTGCTTTAGTCGGCGGAGTTGTCGCCAGTCTTGGCTCACTGGCCTTTGACATTGGTATGCCCCTTTATTTCATTGGCCGTAGCCGCCTGAACTGGGTCGCCGATCAAGCAACGAATGCCGTCTCCTACAATTACAAATTTGGCCTTACCCCCAATGGCGTAGGCTTTGCCATGAACTTCTAGAAGATTGTAGGTGATTTGCTGCTGGCAATCAACTCGCTAATAATCAGTCTTTTATTAACACGAACGGGTAGCCCCAGGCTACCCGTTCTGTGTGCTATATCATTGTGTCTCAGCGGCTTGCGTGCCAGGGGAGTAAGCGAAGAAATTTTGCGATCTGCTTGGGAGTGGCATCCGTTTGGGCTTTCAGAAGGGTCGAAGCTACGACTCTCTCCTTTTCCGGCCAGGCCAGGAAGTCGTGAACATCGGCCAGCCCATATTCCTTTACTAGAATCTGCGACATCTGTGCGTACACCTTGTCGTCCCAACCCACGAACTCCTCTTTCAATTCAAACTCCGATCCTTTGGAATGATGCATGGCAGATATCATCCCTTCCCAGTCCCCAAAGTAAGCCATAGCTAATGGGTAGTCTATGTATTGGTAAGTGGTTATGATATAATCCGTAAGTTGTTGCTTCTCTATAGAATTCAGGGATTGGGTCATCCGTTGCAGGGCTGTATATGACAGTGGCTGGTCTGCTTTTCGGCAGGCCTTAACCTCCTGGATAGCCCTCCTCATCGGCCTGGAGGCATAGTCCAGACGCAGCTTTTCAGAAAATGGATGCTCGCTGTTTGCATAGGCCAGGAATGACCAGCGGTATTCTTCGGCCGTTGTGGAGAGACGTCGTTCGGGCCCGTTGTTCCCCAAATACACCAGGTGGGAACGGACATCTTTGCTATGAACTTTGGGCGCACTTCCGAATGGTTTGAACAGAGGGGCATCCCTATGGCAGGTTACATTGTGCGCCCGGGCGAAGTGACTGGTGTAGTCTTGTACGAAATCGGCCAGGTCCCATTCCCGATCGGCAACCACACTCGCGTGAAGATGATCCGGCATCAATACCTGGGATAAGACCTTCACTGGATGGCGGCGGGATGCAACACTTATATGCGTGAAGCAAACCAGATAGTCACTGACACAGTAAAAGATTACCTCTCCATTGAGGGTTTTTTGATAACAATGGTTAACAGAACCGGGTATAAACTTTCTCTTCATACTTATCCTGGGCCTTTTGTTGCCCTGGATAAAGCTAAAGAGATTTGCGCTAAAAAACCACAATCGTAAAAAAAGTAATTGAAAGTTTTGCTGTTTTTTACGATTGCGCCGTTTACCCTCACAAAAGAACGGGAGAATGACAGGGTATTCGCTGCATGTTGCCCACCTACCGCTGGCACATAACTCGCTAGTAAACAGCATTTTAACACACTGAACGGGTGGCTCCAGGCTACCCGTTCGTTGTGTTATGTGTATGATAATCAACGCGGTAAGTGCCAGCGCACCAACTTACTCTTCGGGCTGATATTCCAGGATATCTCCCGGTTGGCAGTCAAGGGCTTTGCAAATGGCCTCCATGGTACTGAGCCGGATGGCCTTTGCCTTGCCACACTTCAGGATAGAAAGATTGGCTGGGGTGATGCCGACTTTCTCGGCCAGCTCGCCGGAAGACATTTTCCGGCGGGCCAGCATTACATCAATATTGGTGATGATCGGCATACGCAGTTACTTTTCGGGCTGGGGCTGCTCATCGGCCTTGGGGGCACCCTTCAGGTACGAAGGAAGCTCCATACCGGCCATCTTGAAGAGGTCATCGAGCGGAGGTACGCTCTTCATCATACCGGAGATGAAGTTGGAAGTGGCGGTCTTTCCGTCGGCTCCGTTGCCGGTATCCCAGACGGTTACCTTGTCGATATTGATGCCCTTGACGGCCTCTACCTGGGTCTTCACCAGTTCGGGCAGCTTGTCGGCGATCATCATGAGAACGGCCTTCTGGGCGTCTCCCTCGGCGGCACTGACCAGGTTCTTGAAACCATCGGCCTGCTTGGTGAGGATTTCCAGCATACCCTTTGCCTGGGCGTCCATCTTGGCGAAGATAGCGTCGGCTTCACCCTTTGCCTTGCGGCGGATCTGCTCGGCTTCAGCTTCGGCCTCGATGATCTTCTTCTGCTTGTCAATCTCGGCAGCCACCACGATATTGGCCTTCTGGGTAGCTTCTTCACGCTCGGCACGGGCCAGTTCGGCGTCACGCTCACTCTGGTAGGCTTCTTCCAGAGCCTTGGCGGCCTGCACCTTTTCTGCGGCCACGGCCAGGCGGTCGGCTTCAGCGGTCTTCTGACGGCGGAGAGCGTCGGAGTTGGCAATCTCAATCTTGGCGGTGTTTTCACCCTTCACGGCGTCTGCATCGGCAGCAGCCACGTTGATACGGGTGTCCTTGTCGGCATTGGCCTTACCGGTTTCACCGTAACGGTTCTGCTCGGCCACGGACTTCTTGGCGTCGTTGATAGCCTTGGCGGCGGCTTCCTTACCCAGGGCCTCGATATAGCCGGACTCATCGCGGATATCGGTGACGTTCACGTTGATGAGCTTAAGGCCGATCTTGCGGAGTTCGGCCTCCACGTTGGTGGATACGTTGGCCAGGAATTTGTCTCGGTCGGCGTTGATTTCCTCGATATCCATGGTTGCGATGACCAGACGGAGCTGACCGAAGAGGATATCGGTGGCGATGTTCTGGATGCTGTCCACGCTCAGGCCCAGCAGACGCTCAGCGGCGTTGGTCATGTTCTCAGGCTCGGTGGAGATACCCACGGTAAAGCGGCAGGGAACGTCTACGCGGATGTTCTGCTTGGACAGGGCGTTGGTGAGGTTGCATTCGATGGAGATAGGCTTGAGGTCCAGGAAGGCATAGTCCTGGAAGACAGGCCAGATAAAGGCGGCGCCGCCATGGATACAACGGGCCGATGAAATGGAGCCGGTACCGTTCTTACCGGTTTTACCGTAGATGACAAGGATCTTGTCGGAGGGGCAGCGGCGATAGCGCTTGAGGATGGCCGAAAGGGTGACGAACACCACGGCCACGATGATGAGGATCAGATACAGTTGAGTCATAATTATACGGTATATGTGTTACTTTCTTCTACTAACAGGGTATTGGCATCCAGGGCGTCTACCACACGGATGGAGGTGCCGGTCTTGAGCGGTGTCTCGCTCTCGGTTACAGCGTCGTACTCGCGCACGGCGCCGTTGATGGTGATTTGCACCTTGCCGGAACCGGAGCGGCCTTCGGGGATGGTGAGGTACACCTTGCCCTCGCAGCCGGCGGCGGAGCGCTGCAGGTTGATGTTGCCGCTCTGCTGCATGCCGGAGAGCCACTTGAAAAGGTACATCACGGCCGCCACCAGGGCCATGCCTATGAGCACGGAGAGGATGATTCTCAGGGGAACGGAAGGGACGCTCTCCTGCAGGAGGATGGCGCTCCAGCCAAAGCCCAGGATGAAATTCACAAAGTTGCGGAAGGTGTACAGATTGGACCCGCCGTCAATATTGGAGAGGTCCGCTCCGTCCATAGAGGTATCCACATCTACGTCGAAGTTCGAATCGGCATCGGCCCCTATGAAGGTAAGGACACTTTGGATGATGAACACGAGCGAAGCCGTCAAGGTGACGCCCCAGAGGATTTTCATAACAAGGCTGAGTTCAGCCCACCAGGTAGCAATCATAGCGTTTCAGTGTTTGTTTGATGCAAATATAGTAAATATTTATTGATTTACAATAAAAATTTTAGAAAATTTGATGTGCTGGCACTTTTTTCACTGGTTTTCAGGCACATCCTACAATGAACGGGTAGCTTTCCGCCACCCGTTCATCTTGTTAAAGCACAGTTTGTTAGCTAGTTAAGCGCCAGCGCTAGAGGAGTTTCTTTACGGCTTCGATTACCTGGGCCTGGGCTTCGGGCTTGAAACCGTGGCCTTCACCGGGCAGGATGGTGAGCGTGCAGTTCTTATAGGCTTCCTGGGCCCGCTTTGCGTAGGAGACATTCACCACCTGGTCCTGGTCTCCGTGGAAGAGGGCTACCGGGCCCTCATACTGGGCGATGGTTTTGTACACATCCAGGTCGTACAAGCCTTCCAGATAGGCATGGCCCAGCTTCATTCCGCCCCAGAACTCCACTTCCTCGGGCATATCGGCCAGGGTGGGATACATCTTTACCCAGTCGTCCTTGATGCAGAAAGCCGGATAGATAAGGATCAGGCGCTCCACACGGTCCGGTCTTTCGGCCGCCACCAGGCTGGAGACCATGCCGCCCTGGCTTTCTCCCATCAGGATAATATGTTTAGGGTCTATGTATTCCTTTTCACTGAGCTGGTCCATCACGGCCTTGAGGTCATCGGCCTCCGTAAAGATGGACATGTCCGTGGTCTTTCCCTCCGAACGGCTGAAGGTGGAGCCGCCGCAGAAATCGTAGCAGTATACAGCGTAACCCAGCGGGGCCAGGGCCTCCGCATAGGCCGTACCAAACAGGTGGGTGCCGCCAAAGCCGTGGGAAATGATTACAAGCGGAGCCTTTTTGAGGCCGTCGGGCCTGTAAAGCACGCCATACACTTCCTTCCCTCCGCTCTGAAGCTTGAGTTCTTCCTTACTAAAGGTATACGGGCGGGATGCGCAGGACGTCACCACCAGGGCCATCATCGCCATGAAGCAAAAGAATCTTTTCATACTTTCCAGTTAAAATCCAAATAAAATTGGATTCCGTTAATTTGGTTTA
>R24__coassemble_122_pt1 | contig 59259 bp, 44 predicted proteins | sample R24__metabat2_high_PE_033 | metagenome-assembled genome bin R24
CTATGCAGGCTCTTCGGATAGCCCCCCCACGGAAGTTTACAGGTGAGCCCTTTTCGGTGGCAATTTACAAACGGGACTTCAAGAATGTCCTTAATTTGGTGATTCGACACAGAGAATATTAGAACGGAAGTTCGAGGCCGTAATACGCCTCCGGCTCACACAGGACGCGGATGTCGCTATCCTGGAAGAGTTTGGCCTGCTTCTCTAATTTCTCCAGAATCTCTCCTCTACGATTGATGCTGTTCAGTTCCTCGCGACGGGCTTTGCTCATCTCGAGGAATTTTTCTTCCTGGTCAATGCCGAGGAAACGGCGTCCCAAAAGGTTTGCGGCAACACCGGTGGTGCTACTTCCAGTGAAGGGGTCAAGTATCCAGGCACCGGGTTTGGTGGAGGCCTGAATTATTCTCGACAGGACGCACAACGGTTTCTGGGTGGGGTGCTTACCGCAAGATTTTTCCCACGGGGCAATTGCTGGCAACGTCCAGACATCACGCATCTGAGTACCGCCGTTGATTTCCTTCATCAACTCATAGTTGTAGTAGTGGGCCACTTTCTGTTCCTTACGAGCCCAAAGGATATATTCTGCCGAGTAAGTGAAATACCGGCAGGATAGGTTGGGTGGAGGATTGGTCTTTACCCAGGTGATGCAGTTGAGAATCTTGAAATCCAGCTCTGTTAGGCAGCGGGCAACAGAGAAGATGTTGTGATACGTACCGCTTACCCAGATGGTTCCGTCAGATTTCAAATGCTCACGGCAGGCTGCCAGCCACGTTTTGTCAAACTTGTAGTCCTCCTCAAATCCCTGAGACTTATCCCACTTGCCTTTGTTCACAGATACGGGAACGCCGCTCTGTATGCTGATGCCACCGTTGGATAGATGATACGGCGGATCTGCGAAAACCATATCGAACTTGAATTCAAAGGAATTCAGCAGCTCGATACAATCTCCCTGCAGGAGCGTGAAGTTCTTGTCCTGTGACTTATAGTAGGCTGTGGGCATAGAGACTATACAAGTTTGGTGGCCACTACGCCGTCATCGAGGTCCATGATATTGTACATGTTTTCCAGAACGTCGAAGGTCTCTTTTAGATTGTTCCTGGCAGACCCCCAGCCGTGGCCATCGGTAATCCACACGAATTTGAACTTGGGATGGTTCTTGGTCTCCAGTGCGATGGTCTTGTAACTGCGAGCAGTTTCATTCAGTTTGGAGCCACCACTGGCGTAGAAGTTGGTTTCTATGCCGTATATCATATTGGGGCGCTTGATGACGAAATCGAAGCGCTTTTCGGTGCCTCCCTCATTGGAGATGCAGGACAGGTCGATGCCCCATTTCTGTTCAATCTCGTGGATGTACATCTCCTTGAAGTAGGTTTTGTCCTTGACCAAGCCGGCCTTGACAAGATAGCCTTCCACCAGGTCTTCCATCACGTGGCCACCACGGTTCTTGCGGGCGTTGGAGTCCAAGCCGGTTTCCACACCGGTAACGTAGTCCACCAGGTTGTGGATGTGCTTCTGCTGCATGAGATCAAACAGTCCGGTTTCACGCATGAACACCACATATTCCTCGATGTGATAATTTGCCCGCTTGAAGTTCCAAACGTGCTCGCCGTCAAAGTCTACTGTAAGAATGTCAGATTCACGCTTGGCCAGCAGGATGGGGATACACTTCAGGATCTCTGGATAGCGCCTGTACAGCGCCACAAATTCCTTCTCGATGTCCTGGCACCCAATCAAGGAATTCATGATGTTGAGCTCAACCTTGATTGCGTCTACATTCTTGTAAATCTTCTCAAAGTCAGTGTAATACTTATAGCCAGCTATGGCGGAGCGGAAGCCCGCCAACCAAGTCATAAAATCTCTCATACTTACGCGTTAACTACGTTAGAAATCATCAATTCAGAGATGGCACCACGGCCGGAGGCGTCAGAGTTAATCATTCTGGCGGCGGATACTCTTTTGATGACGAAGTGTTGGTATATGGTGTCGAAGAAATTCTCTTTAGGATTCACGTCCATAGGGTCGGAATTGCTGGCAATGAACATGGCTTTATCCATACTGATCTGGTCGCAGAAATCGCGAAGACGAATCTGCTCATCATCATTGAACCCTTCTTTCGCGTAAGATGTAAAGGAAGACGTCTCTGTGATAGGCTTGTAAGGAGGGTCGAAATAGAACAGCGTATCGGGACCGGCGTAGCGTCCAGTCTCAGCGAAATCGCCACAAAGGATTTCTACCTTCTGCAGAACCTCGGAGCAAGCCCGGAGGTTGTCGGCATCGCATATGCGGGGATTTGCATACTTTCCGTGAGGAACGTTGAATTCACCCTTTGAGTTCACGCGATAAAGGCCGTTGAAGCAGGTGCGATTGAGGAAGATGAACAGGGCGGCAGTTTCTACTGGAGATGTCTTCTTGGTGTTGAACAGAGCCCTCTTTGTCATGAAGTAGTCCTTCCTGGCTTCTGCGTTTAGAGGGATATATTCAGTCTGGATGAAGGTCAACTTGGATATAAGCGCCTCAACGTCGGACTTAATAACACGGTAAGTGCAGATAAGTTCCTCGTTGATGTCGTTGATGACAGCTTTTTCGATATTGGGATAAGCCTGAAGAATCCAGAACATCACGGCACCACCACCCACAAAAGGCTCTACATAAGTAACATGTTGGCGGGTAGCGAAATCGCGAGGTAGCGACTTCTTAACCTCGTCAAGCAGTTGTGTCTTCCCTCCAACCCATTTGATGAACGGACGGGCTTGTGTTGTATCTTCAAACAATCTCATAAGCACATCATATTTTTACAAAGTTACAAAAAATATCGGCAAGCAGGAAGTTTTTATCCGTTTATTGCTCTTTGAATCTGTAACTTACAGAATTACAATAAGATGAAAAAAGGCTTGGTAGCCCCCTTGCGGGGACTACCGAACCTTGGCATATTGACCGTGAGCGGTCCTCTCCAGACGCCCTTCGTCGCACCACTGCGAAATGGTGCGGTCTACCGAGCGAGGGTTGAGGCCCAGGGACACGGCCACGTCAGAGTACGTCTTCCGGTCGAAGGTGTCCGGAAGGGCATCGTAGAAGCGCTGGTAAACCTTCGGCTTGTCACTGCGTTTCGCCTTGATTGCGACAGGGGTCTCCGGAAGCATTTTGTACACTCGCGCCATGTGAGCCACAAGGACTTCGCAGATGGCGGCCGCCGTCTGATAATCCTGGTCCAGGCACACGATGTCGCTCTCGAAGTCACCGTCCTCCGTCAGCCTCAAGGCGGACAGAATCATAGCGATACGATAGGTGATGAGACCGAGACGCCTGATGGAGGCGACGATGGCGTCACCATATTGGTTGTACAGCGCCATCTGGGAGTCGGAGAAGCGGCCGTCAAAGTCCTGCTCCTGCTCCTCGGTCAGGGAGAAACGAAGGTCCTTTCCGGCTTTGAGGATGTCGTACAGGTCCTTGACTCCGGCCCCGAGTTCCAGGAAGAAATCGTCCTGGGTGACCTCGTCCTTGTAGGCGAACGGGCTGAGCCAGACGAGTTCCGTCTGCAGGCAGTAGAACGCGAAGCGGCTGAACAGGCCGTTCTCGGCATCCGTGATGAGATTGAGAATCTGATTCGGGGTGCCGGTGAGCAGCGCGGACAGCTTGGGCTCCTTAATGAACACACGCTCGCGGTCCTTGCGTCTGGCGAACGAGATGTTTTCGTGGTGAAACGCCTTGCGGAAGCCGTCGGAATATTTGCCATAGTCGGAGGCGAAGATGTTGGCGAGGGTGTCGCCTTCGCTTTCGAACATCATCCCGCTGCCACCGTTGTCGTTCAGGATCTGATAGACCACCGTGGCGGAACTGTTGGCCGGGATGTAGTGCATCAGCATCGGAGGTTCCTCGGGGATTTCAAGAGCGGCCTTGTTCTTGGCGGACTTGTATTCCTGTATCTTCTTTTTGTACTCCTTTTCCTCCTCGTCGCATCGCTGATGCAGGTCATCGTCGATTGCCTCCGCGAGGTGGCGACAGAGCGTAAGACGCCCCTTGCCTGCGGAAGCACCGGCGGTGACGAACAGGAAGAAGTTGGGGTACACTCTCCGTCCGTGGTATACACCGGAGATGTGCGGAAGGCAGGAGGAAAGGACGCAAAGAGCACCGAGGATAAGCATATCGCAGTCTTCGTCCGAGGTGGACTGGGCCGCGATGGTATCGAGCGGTGCGGGGAGACGGTCTCTGACAGCCGGGGAGAAGACGGGGAGCGGTTCGTCCCCATCGTCATCCGGCGGTTTCTGCGCAGAATCCGCAGTTTCCGCAATATGCGCAGAAGGTGTGTCTGCGGATTTCGTGTTTTTTGCGGAAGTTGCGTATTCTCCCTGATGCGTCCGGAGCGAGATGCCCGCTTCCTGCGCCTTGTGGAAGAAGGTGTTGAGGGTCACGCCCGTTCCGTGCGCCCTGAGACACTTGTCGTACTGCTCGTCGGTTTTACGTTCGTCGTATTCCGGATGGAAGCGGCTTACGCGGTGGAAGTAGTCACGACCGTTCTCGCCGAATTCGTCGGCGAAGGCAAATCCGATGTCGCGCCAGTTGTCATAACCCGAGGTGATGTCTATGTGACCTGCTTCGAGTCGCTGCAGAACGATTTCGACATCATCGGCCCTGTCGCCGGTATTGACGACAGGGGATGAGGTCTTCCGTTCGCTCGCCGTGGGTGTCCTTGACGCCCAGGCGTGGGGATCAAATGGGATTTTCTCCATCGCTAACGAATTTCAGGGTCGAGATACGCTTCCGGGTCGTAGGGCAAGAAACACGCTCTGGACACGTCCTTGCCCGATTTGTCCGGTTCAATGCCGTAGGTCTGAACGAGGTAGTTTGAGACCGAACGGAAGTAGTCGGAGTGTGGCATCAACGCGATGTTGATTTTCACGATCCACTTGAGGCCGTCTCCGGAAGGCGAGCGGAACATCAACTGGGTCTCGAAGTACGGGTCGTTCAGGAGCGTCTGCTTGAGCTCATCGAGGTCCTGAACGTGGTCGAAATCCAGACAGAGGTAACCGCTGTGCTCCACCAACTTGTCGTTGGCCCGCTCGCTGAACACGCCCGAGAACGTGCAGTATGCGAAGTGGGCCGCCTTGTACTTGCGCCTGGTATCCTTGTCTTCGATGGAACGGAGTTTCTCGGTTTCCGCCTGGGCGTAGTGGCCGGTGACGTAGTTCCAGACATCGAGCAGCGTGATGGACTTGTGAGGAGTCTTGTTCGTTACCGGTGCCTTGAAGAAGGAGAACGAAGGGAGCGGCTTCACCGGGACTGCGTTACGGTCGTAGGGGCTGTAACCGTCCTCAAGGTGAAGATACAGGTCTTCGTTGATGGCGATGAGCAGATCCTGTCCGTCTTTCTTCCAGTACAGTTTGGCGAAGTCGAAGCAGTCGCCTTCCGGGATTGCATCGAACTGGTCCTTGTGACGGGCGATTTCGTCGGAGAGTTTCTGCTCGGGGTTAATCTTCTCCGTCCAGACGTGCAGCGTCTCGCTGCCGTCAGCGAAGGGATTCCTGCAGATTCCGCAGTCACGACCGACGATTTTCATCACGGTCTCACCGGGGTAGAACTGACGCAGGATGTGGGCGTAGATGCCCGTGCCGTAATGCGTCTTGGCCAAGATGGATTCCTTACTTATCATAGCGAAATCCTCCTCGTTTGGCGTTGACGTAATCGACCGCTTCTTCCTGCATCTCGTCCTCGGTCTTGTGGTACCCGCCCGCAAGCCAGGCATCAATCTCCGATTTGAGGAAGCGGAGACGTTTGCCGTCCTTGTGGTAAGGTACGCGCCGGAGCGTGACCCAGTCGTAGATGGTTTTGCGAGCGGGTTTGTCGGGATGATAGGCCATCAGGCCTTCAACGTCCATCCACTCGTCGGGGGTGTCCCCCTTGGCGTCCTTGAGTTCAAGGACCAGGTTGACAAGGCGGTCAACCTTCTGTTCGAGAGATGCCACGATTTGGGGCACCTGCTCAAGAGTAATGTTGTTTGATAACATAAAATATCAGCGGCTGCATAGACTCCGGAACGCGCCGCTGAACCGTGAGCCGTCACTTGTTCGTTCAAATGACAGCCGCGAAGGAAATAGGTGAAAGAGCGGTACTCCAGAAGTGAACAGGGCTCACCGTATTCTCTGTCTTTCACCGTAGTAAAGTGCTGATTATCAGCTTGTGTACTTGGAGAAAAAAGAAAGACGGTGAGAGGATTTTGAGTCCTTTCACCGTCCAGTGTTCTGTATATGGGGAGATTATTCCCCGGTGACTCGCCTGACGTATTGATTGTATCCGCTGGGAGCCACGCTGAACTTCTTCTTCAGGACATCCCATGTCGGGTCATCAGGGTTTGACAAACCTCGATAGAGAAAGTCTATCCATTCATCCTGTACGTTCCGATGATAAATGTCGTTATGAATCATATAAACCGTGTAGCGCAGCCAAGTAACGCCCTTGGGAATGACCGGTATCCGCCGCGTGATGGCAGGACATTGCTTGTTCTTCACAAGGTCTTCCAGATAGGACTTCAGCAGGAGGAAGTCGGCTTCCGGCATTACGCGTTCTTGTGTGTCGGGGTCGATTCCGTTGAGGAAGGCAATGCGTTTATGAACAAAGGCGACCTTGTCTTTGTCAGGCATAGCGAGGCTGACGGGTAGCGGTTTCGGAGAACCGGATTTGCGCCCCGAATTCCTTTTCGAGACATAAATAGCAGCCGGGTCGCTTAAATACTGTTCATTTTGCTTATTGAGGAATACACTTAATTGATACTTAATAGACTGCTCGCACTTGAAGCAATCTTTCAAGTCATAGTCGCTTAGTTGTTCCTCAATGATATTGGAGCGCTCCAGGGCGGTGTCTTCTTTCTCATATTCGGCTCTGAACGCTTCGCGCTGCGCTTTCACAACAGGGGAGACAACCGTTTTATCGGTAAGCTGTTTCACGTCCGTCACGTGCGTACCAGCGGAAGCGATAAAGATGAAGTTCTCCAATGCGGCCGCTACATTCAACAGGTCGGGGCGAGATTCAACCTCTTCCGCATGGCCTTTCATTTCCGTGAGCACTTTGGACGCATCGCCCGGTTTATCATCGACGATACAGCGCTGCGCCCTGTGAACAAGTTCCGCGAGATTGAATTCACCGGGGAGGTCATAAGGCAGGAAACCATCGATGCCACGGTCAAACTCGAACTCGAAAGGCTGTATGTAGTCCGACTCTTTCAGAACGGGCTTGAACAGCAGTACCAGTTCGTAATACAGGTTGACGAGGCTGAACGTGAGGTAATCGTATATCGCCATCGGCTCCTTCGCGGAATTCATCCTTACGTCCAGCGGAACTTCTTTTCCGGGGAACATCTCGTCGCCGATAAGGATGGCCTCCCATGCCGCTTCGTTGGTCTTTCTGGAGAGTTCAGACAGCGTAGATTTAACCTCCTTACGCGTCTGGAAGTCATCTTTTACATCGCGGCTGTAATCCAGCAACTGATGCCGAATCCGCAGGCATTCAAGGTCTATCATCGCCTTGTAGAAGCGGCTGTAGTGCTTGTCTTCAATGGATATGTCCGGCATCTTTATGGGATACGGGTCTTCCACTATCGGAGTATATTTCCTCGCGGTACCGTCCAGCAGCTCATTGATGTCGGCTCCCTTTTCATATGAGAACCACGCTGGATCTGTGATGCCGGATATGGCCTTGAGATTCGCGATAATATCCTCCAAATTGTCCGGGCGCTTGTCCAGGATGGGAGCAATAGTCTTGTAGTGCGGAATTTCCGGCATCACGACAAGGCGATACTGACCGCCTATTATCGAATTGAGAAGATTGAACTTTATCATTTGTCCTTCTTTATCTTTATGCGTTCAACTGCGTCTCGCTTGCTCTTGTCCACGATGTCGGCATAAATCTGCGTCGTTCCGACATTGGCGTGGGTGAGTAGATGGGAGACGGTGTATATGTCGGTGCCTTCGTTGACCTGGAGGGTGGCGAAGGTGTGGCGGAAGCAGTGGAAGGTGATGTGCTTGGTGATGCCGGCATCCTTGAGCCAGTCCTGGAGCGGCTTCTGGGTGTAGTGGCGCTTGAGGTCCTTGAAGACGAGTCCGGTGCCGGGTTTGCCGCAGAGTTCGTAGGCTTCCTGGGAGAGGGGAAGGGTGGCCTCGGTGTCGGTCTTCTCGGTCTTGATGCGGATGCACCAGCCTCCGTCGGTCGCTTTTACAATGTTGCTCCAATTGAGGGCGAGGATGTCGCTGATACGTAAACCGGTGAGGCAGCTGAACAGGGAGGCGTTCTTGAGATCGGGCGTGTCGCAGGGCGTGGCGGCCAGTTGACGCACCTCTTCCAGCGTGAGGAACTCTCGGCGACCATCTACGGCATCGATGGTCTCCAGGTAGTCGTTGACGTTCTCCTGCAGGAGTTTCTCTTGATAAGCGATTTTGAGGAAGCCGCGGAAGGTGGACCAGTATCCGGCTGCGGAGTTCTGGGCGAGCTGTTTGTCGGGGTGCTTGAGCTGCTTGGCATTGAGCAGGTATTCACGGAAGCCTTCGCAGAAGGGGACGGTGATGTCGCCCATCTTGCACACGCCACCGCAGTAGTTGCTGAAGTGGTCGTAGACGCGAATCCATTTCTGGTCTTTCGTGTCCAGCTTGGTTTTGAAGTAGGCGAGGAAGTCCATCTTCAGCTTGGTCTTGTCCAGGAAGTCGTACTGACCGCGAATGATGGCCAGTTCGCGCTCGGACCGGATGGCTTCGGCCTGGGCTATCTTTTCTTTGTTGGCGTCCTTGTCGCTCTGGAAACGTGGCTTGTTTACGAGGTATATGCCCAGGTATTCGTGCCGGACGTACTTGCGTGAGTGCGGGTCTCTCAGGGGCGGATAGAAGTCCAGATAGAGGGTAATCTTGCCGCTTGGCAGCAGCCGCTTTCGAAGTGTTACTTTAGTTACTCCCATTGTCGCTTATCTTTTTGAAGAGTTTATCCAATTCGTCTTTCTTGTACCAGACGTAGTTGCCTTCCGTCCGGACTTTGGTCACGCCTGCGGCCTGGGTTTCTTCGCTGAAGCGTTTCTGGCCGAGGTGGTAGTATTTGAGTGCGTCGCCGCTGCGCATGTAGTTCTTACGAATCTCAGCGGGGATTTTCGGGGTCTTATCTTTGAAGAGGCGGTCGAGGTCCACAATCCGATAATAGACACGGTTGCCCTGGCGGATGCCTTCAACTCCGGCCTCGTTTGTTTTGTCGTAGAAGGTTTGCTGGCCGATGCGGTAGTGCTTCTTCGCCTGGTCAACGGTGAGGTAGTTCTTGTCTCTGTCACCTTGAAAGATGTGCGCCTTCTCCCATTCTTTCTTGCTGACAAGCAGCGTCCGTCCGATACGGCGGCAGGGGATGGCTTTGCGACGTGCGAAATCGGAAATGTATTTGCGGGCCAGCCCTTCCTTATTTATAAGGTCCTCCGCATCGATCCATTCGTCCGGATTGTAGACCGGCTTGGGTTTGAACATCCGCTCGATGTCCGGCTTAGGCAGGAAGGAGACGCCCTTGATGAGTTTGGGTCTGATGCCTTCTTCTTTTAGGCATTTGTACAGCCAGCGCTCGGATATGTCGTACTTGCTCAGGACATCGGCCTTTGAAATGAGCGAGGAGAAGTCGCCTTTCGTGGGCTTGGGTTGCATCTGGGTGCTTGTCTCGAGTTGTTCGATGGGAATCCTTACGGTGCGTGTGGATACGCGCAGGGGAGTGAGTTCCCCTTGCTCGATCCTGGCATACAGAGTGGGCCGGCTTACTCCGAGAAACTTTGCGGCTTCGGAAATGGAGAGATGTGTCTTGCCTTCGAGCGCCTCCCGAGCGGCGGAGGTTTCGATGCGAGCCTTGCGGGCCTTCGTACGGGCTCGCTTCTTTCGCATCTGGTGCGTGTTCCGGCAGTTATCCGAGCAGTACTTCCGCTTCAGATTGTCCGTCGTAAACGCGCTGCCGCAGCAGGGGCATGTTCTCGTGACTGGGTGCATAAGTTTTACAACTTTTCGGCGGTTATGAGGTCTGGGACCTCGGTTATGCGGTTTTACCTCTCCAATTGGGTACAGGTTTGTAAATCTATGTAAATCCGTGTAAGGTTCTGCACTTTGGCGTACCCCCTCCACAACCTTGAACCACGCGTGGTTCAAATGTGGTTCAAATATAGCAAAAAAATCCCGAATTAGACCAAACTAACCGGGAAAAGTTTTCAACATTTTTCAGTTGATTATGTGAGAGTTACGCCCTTTTGTACGGAGTGTGTAGAAGGTGTTTCGGTGTACTTATTTTCCGATGCAATGATTGCGGAAGATGTTGTGGAGGATGACTTCGGGGTCCAGGAGGTCCGTGCCAAGGATGGAGTTGATGGCCGAAAGGGCACGGCGAAGATCTTCGGCAACGAGGTCTGAAGGGATGCCGCGGGAGAGGGAAGAGCGGCATTCGGAGAGGGCAGAGGATGCATTCTGCAGCGCCTCAAAATGACGGACATTTGTTACAAAGGTAGAATCTTCGTTAGGAACAAGATCCTTTTCAGCAAGATAAAGGGCCTCTTTCAGTTCTTCGATGCCTTTTCCACTCTTTGCGGCCACTGTTTGAATATCTACGTGATATTTATTATTTAAAACAAACTTGTTAATTACAGTAACATTTTTGTTAATATCGTCGGAGCTCAATCTATCAACCTTATTAAGCAGGATAAAGACCTTCTGGCCCTCAAAATTTATATGCTGGAACAATTCCTCCAAATTGTTCAAAAGGTCGGACTCAACGGCCTGGGCATCCAGCATGCAAATTACCACTTCGGCCTCTGAAATCTTACGGAAAGTCCGGTCAATTCCCATCTTTTCTACCGTATCGGAAGACTCCCGGATGCCGGCGGTATCGATGAAGCGGAAGAGGATTCCATTCACGTTAAGGGTTTCTTCAATGGTGTCACGCGTGGTACCGGGAATATCCGTGACAATGGCACGCTCTTCACCCAGCAGGGCATTGAGCAGGGTACTTTTACCGGCATTAGCCGGGCCCACAATAGCTACGGGCACGCCGTTCTTGATCATGTTGCCCTGGCGGAAGGAGGCCGCCAGCTTGTCTACATGCTGCCGGGTGTCCTCAATGAGCGCCAGCAGTTTCTCGCGGTCGGCAAATTCTACATCCTCTTCGCTAAAATCCAGTTCCAGCTCCAGCAGGGAAGCCATTTCCAGCAACTGGGAACGCAAAGAGGCCAATTGGGCCGAAAAGCCACCTCTGAGCTGGTTCATGGCTACGCGATGGGAGGCAGCGGTAGTGGAGGAGATAACGTCCGCCACCGCTTCGGCCTGGGCCAGATCCAACTTTCCGTTGAGGAAGGCCCGGCGGGTATATTCTCCCGGCTCGGCAAACCGCGCACCGGCTTTCAGAAGCAGGCCGATGAGCTCCGACACAATATAGGAAGAAGCATGCGTGGAGACTTCCACGCTGTCTTCGCCGGTATAGCTGTGGGGAGCCCGGAAGACCGAAACCAGGACCTCGTCCAGCAGGAAAGTACCGCAAAATACTCTCCCAAAATGAATTGTATATCCTTCTGAACCAGAAATGGTTCCGGAATTTAATTGAACTACCGCATCAGCTATGCGGAAGGTGTCCGGACCACTGATGCGGATAATAGAAATTGCACCGGTTCCAGGGGTGGTAGCCGGTGCAACTATTGTGTCCTGATAGGAATTAATCATACCGTCCGAACTTGGACATATTGTCTACCAAGTCCTTGTTGGTCTTGAATTCGTCCATATGCTGCTGCATCCAGGTCATGGCCTCTACGGGGTTCATATCGGCCAGGAGCTTGCGCAAGATCCAGATGCGGTTGTTGGTGTAGGCGTCGTACAGGAGGTCGTCTCGGCGGGTGCTGGAAAGAACCAGGTTCACAGCCGGGAAAATACGCTTGTTGGAGAGGTTGCGGTCCAGCTGGAGTTCCATGTTACCGGTACCCTTGAATTCCTCAAAGATCACGTCGTCCATCTTGGAGCCGGTTTCCGTAAGGGCCGTGGCCAGGATGGTGAGGGAACCGCCGCCTTCGATGTTACGGGCGGCACCGAAGAAGCGCTTGGGCTTCTGGAGGGCGTTGGCATCTACACCACCGGTGAGAACCTTACCGGAAGCGGGCTGTACGGTATTGTAAGCGCGGGCCAGACGGGTAATGGAGTCCAGGAGGATCACTACGTCATGACCGCATTCCACCAGGCGGCGGGCCTTGTCCAGGACCATGTTGGCCACTTTTACGTGGTGCTCAGCGGGTTCATCGAAGGTAGAAGCCACAACTTCGGCCTTTACGCTGCGCTGCATATCGGTCACTTCTTCCGGGCGCTCGTCTACCAGGAGGATGATTTCGTAAACCTCCGGATGATTGTCTGCGATGGCGTTGGCAATGGCCTTGAGGAGCATGGTCTTACCGGTCTTGGGCTGTGCCACAATAAGGCCGCGCTGGCCTTTACCGATAGGAGTGAACATATCTACCACGCGGATGCTCTGGTCTTTCTCGTGTCCGTGGCCCAGGAGGTTGAATTTCTCCGTAGGGAACAGGGGAGTGAGGAAGTCGAAGGGCACGCGGTCGCGTACGAATTCCGGCGTACGGCCGTTGATGAACTTGATCTTGACCAGCGGGAAGTATTTGTCTCCCTCGCGCGGAGGACGGATTTCACCGGTGACGGTGTCTCCGTTCTTGAGGGCGTTCTGTTTGATCTGCTGCTGGGAAACGTAGATATCGTCCGGGGAATTGAGATAATTATAGTCACTGGAGCGGAGGAAGCCGTAACCGTCCGGCATGATTTCCAGCACGCCGGTAGCTTCTACAGAGCCTTCGAATTCTACCTTGGCCGGCTTCTGCTGAGGCTGGGGCGGGTTGTTCCGCTGCCGTCTGTTATTCTCTTTTTTCTCACGGAATTCTTCCTTCTGAGCGTCGTCTTCCTTGAGGTCGTCAAACAGGTTGTGGATGAACTGCTTGCCATCCACTTCTTCGGCCTTCTTTTCTTCCTGTTTGGGAGCCTGCTCGGCTGCCACAGGGGCTTCCGCTACTGCCGCAGCCTTGGGTTTGCGACCGCGCTTTTTGGGCGCTTTGGGGGCTTCCTCCGCCACAGGTTCCGGGGTTTCGGGCTTGGCCTCGGGTTTCACCTCCGGCTTGGCTTCTACGGGCTTGGGAGCCTCTTTCTTGGGGCGTCCGCGCTTTTTGGCGGGTTTGGGCTCTGCCGGCTTCTGGGACTCAATGACGGCCTCGGTGTCCAGAATGGTAAATCCCAGAGTAGGGAGGTCCATTTTGGCGGCTCCTTTGATATTAAGTTTTTCACCAAGCGCTCTGAGCTGCTCTTCGCTCATAGCGTTCAATTCAGATAATTTATGGGGCATAAAATCTTGAATATATTTCAGTAAAGAAGGTTTCCCGAACGGAAAACCTTTGCAAATATACTAAAAAAATGGAAAACAACAAGAGCTACTTTAATATGTTGTCCATATAGGAGTCGCTCTTCTTGAATTTCAGGAGGTCTGCCAGGGCCGATGCATTGGCGGCAATACGGAAGCTGTACGACTTGTACATACCCATGGGCACCCAGGAAACGGCAATGTTGAAGCAGTGGAGGTCGTAGGTGGCGCTGAACTGCGTGGAGGTGAATTTCATGGCCATGAAGTCAAAGCCGCTGCTGGCCTGGATGCTCAGGCGGGGCGTAAGCTTGACGTTTCCGTTGATACTGATGGTCTGGGTGAAGTTTCTCTTGGTAATCAGTTCCTTGGTGGTGGGCTGATAGGAATAAGTCTTGGAATAACTGAGCGAGTAGTTGAAGCTCAGGGACCAGGGGGCGTTGGGATTCATATAATAGACGTAGCCGCCAGGTATGTATTCTCCGGTAAGGGGATGGTAGTAGATGCGCTGGTAGGTGTTGGCATCGCCCGATCCGGAGTCTTTTTTGCCGTCATTGCCATTGATGGTGCCCTTTCCGTTGATGGAATAGGAGGCCGACAGGGAAGCGTTGACCAGGCGCAGCGGAACGCCTTTTACCGCCACGTTGAACTTGTTGATGCGCTGGCCCTTCTCGTTGATGGCGTAAGGGTCGAAATTGAGGTTACCGCTCAGGTTGACCTTGTTGAACAGGTTGGTGGAGGCGGTTATACCAACGTTCTGCATCCTGAGGGAATCGGCAAGGAAATTATAGCTGGTGTTGATGGTAAGCTGGTCCAGCAGCTTGACCTTCTTGGAGCCCGTTCCCGTGGTATCCTTGAGGTCCCGCACCTTGGCTTCCAGGTTGTTGCCTATGGACAGGGACATGGTGGCACTCTTGCCGCGGCCCGGAGGCGATACGGAGTTGTGCTGGGAGATATTGTAGATATTGTACGGGGTGGCCTCGTGGTAGGTTCCCTTTTTGTCGTAATAGGCATCAAGGGTACGCCAGCCATTGAATTGCGTTCCTTTTTCCGGGCTCAGGTTGAGGGAGACGGAAGGGGAAATCACATGTCGGATGGCCTGCACTTTCCGGTGCTTGCCAAAATTGAACATACCATAGACACGCGTACTCATGGACACACTTCCGGAATACGTGTGCGTCATGCCAAAGGTGTTGAAGGCCTGTCCTTCGTCCTTGACCACGCGCTGGGCTATGACGTCATTGCCCTCCTTATCCCTTACAAAGATGGGATTGCCCTGGTCGTCCACTTCTTCCACCAGGTACTGGTCTCCCTTGGAGAACATCCAGTTCATGCCGTACGAGATGCTGGGCGACACGTTGATATACTTGAGCAGCGTAAAGCTGGGCAGGCCTATCTGAAAGTTGTGCGACATGCCGTTCTTCATGGTCTGAAGGGCCTTGGTGGCCAGGGAGTCTCCAAATTCCTTGACGCGATACGTGTTGCCGTTGGCGTCCACGGCCGTCTTGTAGGTACCGTCCGGATTCATCACGAAATCCTGCAGGTCCCTCATCTTGAAGTTCAGACGGTTCTGGAAAGAGGTGGAATAGCCGAAGGAAATCTTCTCGTAGGCCTTTTCCTTGCCCACGCGCTGCTTCTGCTTGAAGGGATAGAAGCGGTTTACGTTAAAGGTAATATTGGGCAGGGTGAAGGAGTAGCTGGAGTCCTTGGTATTCTGGTTGTGCATGGCGTTCACGCTGAGGCTGAACTTGCCGTTCCAGTTGTGGGAATAGGAGATGGAGGATCCTATCTGGTTTTGCTGGGCTTCCTGCACCGAGCGGGCGTTGTACCGGTTGTTGGACGGGCTGGAGAAGTTCACAGAGGCCGTGAAGGACGTTCCGGGATGGGCCTTGGCATCCATGGAATGGGACCATTTGACGCCAAAGTTGCGGGACTGGACAAAGTCTGCGCTGCCTTTTTCTCCGGACTGGTCGTTGGAATAGGAAAGGCCGAAGTTACCGTTGAACTTATAGTTGACCTTGTAACGGGAGTTGATGTCCACGGCCCAGGAACCCAGGGTATAATAGTCTCCGGTAATGGAGAGATCGAAGTAATCTCCAAACACGAAATACATACCGGCATCCCTCATGAAGAAGCCGCGGGCCTGCTCTTCACCAAAGGTAGGGAGCAGCAAACCGGTGGCACGCGTGGGCTTTTTGGGCACAAAGCCAAAAGGCAGGCCGATGGGAACCGTAACGCCGGCCACCACGGGCCAGGCCGGGCCGAAAACCGTCTTCTGGGAAGGCTTGGTAATGACCTTGGCCATGCTGAGCTTGAGGTAGTAGTGCGGTTCTTCCAGGTCGCAGACGGTGTAGATACCGTCCCGGAGGTTGATGGACTTGTCCGGCATCATCTTGATGCGCTTGCCCTGCAGCAGACCTTCCGACTCTTTGGTAATCATGTTGGTGATGCGCGCCTTCTGGGTGGTGAAGTTGTAGCGGAGCTCGTCCATCTTGTAGCTCTGGCCGCTTTCCGTCATTTCCGGAAGGCCCACCATTTCTCCGGTGGTGGGGTCTTTTCTACCCCTTGCATACACCGTATTGTCCAGCATGTTGTATTCCAGATAATCGGCCGTGAGCTTCATATTCTGGTAGGTGACGGTGGCGCCGCCGTAGTAATAGATCATGCGCTTGCCGTCCGTGAAGTCTGTGATGATGGAGTCTTTGGCCGTGGTAAAGGCCGGGCGCTCCAGCGAGCTCTTGTGCAGCAGATCCAGGGAATCGGCCCTGGCCGTTTTAACAGAGTCTGCGCGGGCCAGGGAATCCGGCAAGGAACGCGTCAGAACCTCTTGCGCACCGGCCGGTAGCTGCAGGGCTGCCAGCAGGAACGCCAAGACGTTGAGATATAGAAAAAACTTCCTTGCCATTGGATATTTTTTGCTATTTTTGTGCAAAATATAACTTACAAAAATACTACTTATTCCATAATATACAAAACTGCATCCGTATATGAAGCCGTTTTTTTCCCTCCTGACGCTGCTGAGTTCCGCACTCCTTCTTGCAATCTCCGTACCTGCAAAGGGCCAGGAAACCAATCAGGCTTATTTACGCTTGACAACCGTCGCCATTGACGCCGGTCACGGAGGAAAAGACCCGGGCTGCGTGAGTGCAGACGGAAAAACATACGAGAAAACCATCACCCTGGATATAGCCAAACGGCTGGCCAAAAAGATCGAATCCTCGTATAAGGATGTAGAAGTGGTCATGACCCGTACGGACGACCGCTTTGTAGAACTGGAAAAACGCGCCGTTACCGCCAATAAGGCCAACGCCAATCTCTTTATCTCCATCCACGTGAATTCGGCCGGAAAGGCCACATCGGCCAATGGTTACTCCGTGCACGTGCTGGGTCAGTCCCAGAAAAAAGGGAACGACCTTTACTCCAAGAACCTGGACCTGGTCAAGCGCGAAAACGCCGTGATCATGCTGGAAGACGACTACAAGACCAAATACCAGGGCTTCGACCCCAACGACCCTCAGTCCTCCATCATCTTCTCCCTCATGCAGAACGCCTACCTGAACGCCAGCCTGGGCTTTGCAGAGGATGTGACGGACGCCATGACGTTAGGACCCATCCGCAACAACCGCGGCGTTTCCCAGGATCCTTTCTGGGTGCTCTGGCGCACCGCCATGCCCGCCGTGCTCATTGAGGTGGGCTTCATGAGCAATCCCACGGACCTGGCCACCATGAGAAGCGAAAAGGGCAGGGAAGACATTGCCACCAATATTTTCAACGCCTTCTGGGCCTTCAAAACCCGCTACGACAAAGCGGACGCCTCGGAAATCAAACCCCAGCCCGCACCGGAACCCAAGGTAGAAGAGAAACCGAAGGTGGAGGAGAAGCCCAAAGTGGAGGAGAAGCCCAAGGTAGAAGTGAAGCCTGTAGTGGAAGAAAAACCGAAGGTGGAAGAGGCTGCGCCCGTGGCTCCGGCTTACTATGGAATCCAGATTGCGGCGGTAGGAAAACCGGCCCATGTCAACGATTCTTTCTTCAAGGGATACAAGCCTCTTGAGCTCAAAGTGGACCGCATGTATAAATATATAGTGTGCCCCGATCCGTCCCTCGAAAATGTTAAGAAAAAATTGCCGGAAGTACGTGCAAAATTTAAGGAGTGTTTCGTAGTAAAAATCGAGAACGGAATCCCTACCCGCGTACGTTGATTTTCTGCGTTTTAACGGCCTCAAAAGGGGATATAACGCAAAGTAGCTAATTTAGAATTCTTCTAAAGAAGATACCCCTTCTACAAAACGTCTGACCGTATATTAGGTCTGTAAGTTGTTCAAAAACAGCGGTTTGCAAAATAGGACTTTTTAGTCGTTGCGTTCATTAATTTATGGATAAAAAAATTAAAAAACAATAGCAACGACAATTTTTTTTCAAGAATTTTTCCTCCATATTTGCAAATAAATAAGCTAAGGACAACACTGAGATTTTTCTTACCCCTGATGAACAACCAGGAAAGACATATTGCGGTATGGAATAACTGTCTGCAGATCATTGAAAACAACATTGATCCGCAGCAGTTCAATACCTGGTTCAAGCTCATCCGGCCGGTGTCCCTGGAAGGAGCCAAGCTCACCGTAGAGGTACCTTCGGATTTCTTCCGGCAGTATATCGAAGACGCTTATAAGGAACTGCTCCGGCTCACCATCAAGAGAGCCATCGGCGCAGAAGGTCAGCTCTTCTATCTGGTACGTCCGGTCCAGAACAAGGAAGGGATGGTGCTTCCCGCCAGCCAGAGCGCCGTTCCCACCAATAATCCGGTAACCGTTCCCACGTACCAGCCCGCCGGCCGCCCCAGTCCCTTCGTGTTCCCGGGCGTGCAGCGTGTCAAGATCAACCCCCGCCTGAACCCGGTCTACTGCTTTGGCAACCTGGTAGCAGGGGAGTGCAACAAGCTGGGTGTCAACGCCGCAGAGAGCATCTCGCAGGCCCCCGGTAAAACGCCCTTCAACCCGCTCTTCCTCTTCGGAGGCCCGGGTCTGGGTAAAACCCACATCGCGCAGGCCATCGGCATTGCCATCAAGGAACATTTCCAGGACCAGGTGGTCCTCTACGTAACGGGTCACGAGTTCAAGACCCAGTACATGGATGCCGTCCAGAACAACCGCATCGTAGACTTCATCGCCTTCTATCAGCGCATAGACGTGCTCATCGTAGACGATATCCAGGACCTGATGGGTGCCGGTTCCCAGAACGCGTTCTTCAACGTGTTCAACCACCTGCACCAGAACGGCAAACAGCTCATCTTCACCAGCGACCGCGCCCCCGTGGAGCTCCAGAATTTCGAAGACCGCCTCATGTCCCGTTTCAAATGGGGCCTGTCCGTAGAGCTCCTCAAGCCGGACTACAACACCCGCCTGGAGATGCTGCGTTCCCGTGCCCTCCGGGAAGGCGTCACGCTTAGCGAAGATGTTCTCACGTACCTGGCTTCCCGCATCAAGACCAATTTCCGCGAACTGGAAGGCACCCTGACCTCCCTGGTAGCCTATGCCACCCTCGGTCACCGCAACATAGACGTAGAACTGGCCCAGTCCGTAAGCGGAAAAATTGTGGGTGAAGAGGAGAAAGAGGTTTCCACGGAGCTCATCATCAACAGCGTCTGCGAGTACTTCAACATTACCCGGGACATGCTGCTCTCTACCACGCGCAAGCGCCAGATTGTCCAGGCCCGCCAGATTGCCATGTACGAGTGCCGCAATCTCATCTCCAACTGCTCATTAAGCACCATTGGAGCAGAACTGGGCGGCAAAGACCACGCTACGGTCCTGCATGCCTGCAACACCGTCCAGGATCTCATGTCCACGGACAAACTGTTCCGGCAATGGGTGGAAGACATCGAGAACATGATTGTCGTTCCCGTAGAGAACTAAGTCTAGTTAATCAGTTTGTTCATAACTCTCTCAGGATGATCCCTTGAGGGATTTTTTTATGCATTTCAAAAAAATCCTTATCTTTGAGCAACACAATTTGTTAAATCATACCACAATGGCCGAAGAAACGAAAACCAAAGTCCGTCGAAATACCACCAGTGCCAAGCCTGCTGGCGAGCCCCAAAAGATAACGATTGAAGTAACCCGATACAAATCCCTTCTGGAAGCGCTGGGGGACTGGAAGAAAGTATTTCGCGTGATTATCACCATTTCCTTTATCGGCGTCTTACTCTTTGCCGGAATCACGTTAGTGGTTCTCTCCGTCAAGCGTATTTACCCTTATAGCGACATCACAACCAACGCATTTGGTGCTACGACCATTAAAAACGAAAAGTCAGAAGTTTCCTATTGGCTCCTGAATACGGCCGAATTATGGGGCAACTCTGGTATTCACGTTAAAAAGGGGCAAGTTGTCCGCATCATTGCTTCCGGCAAAAAGCATACGGCCATTCATCATCTGGTAGATGAAACACGGAATAACAAACCACGGCTCAGCAATCCCTGGAGCGGGACGGAAGGATTTGAAGGGAGAGAATCAAAAAGAGATACCGCGCGTTCCCGGTATAAGATTTTCCGCAACGCCAATCAAGACGCCCTGCTCATGCAAATTGTTCCCGTTGGTTCCGAACCCAAAGATCGGCCCAGGGAGTCCTCCCAGGCCATCCGGATAGGGGAGCAGCGGGAGGTTCATATTGAACAGGACGGCATCCTCTATTTTACCGTGAACGACATTGTACTTGACACCGAAACCATTGTCAGTATGATGTGTGAGATTGTTAATAAAAAGAATCCAGACATTGAATCGATTGCCAAAGATTTAGATAATAACAGGAAAACCATTACATACGAGTCTTTTCTCGGGAAGTTCGGCACTGATTCGCTTTCATTCACGAAAGGTAAGTATGGAGAATTTGAGTATTCCAATAACCCTGACGGACGTATTGAATTATATGGCTATTTTAAGAATGGCTATAAGACCCCTTGGTTTGAGGACAACGTAGGTTCCTTCCTCATCATTGTGGAAACCCTTAGCGAATAAGTCCTATGAATAGTATCCTTCAACATCTGTTTACAGGACTGGCCGATAGCGGGAAATCTGCTTTCGTGCAATTGGAAGATGATTCCTTGATAGAGGGGATCACCCATCATGACACCCCTCCCCGCAAGATCTTGGGTCGGATTCCCTATCAGGTCCCTATGCAAAAGGGGCTGCGGCTGCTATTGGTTCTTGCCGCGTTGGTAGTAGGCATTACCTTTATCCTCCATTATTCCTTTGTGCTGATTAAAGACTCTCTGCTGTTCCAGGGAGAAATCAATGTCAATGAAAAAGGCGCCCTCCTGCCCACAAAATCCTTTGAACGGGAGTACGGCATCTTTCTGTTCAATACCTCTGAACTATGGGCCGATACAGGCATTCGGGTAGAAAAGGGCGATCTTCTAAGAATCAGCGCCTCGGGAGCCTTCCATTCCTCTGTAGGAGATTTGTATGCGTATGCCAAGGATAACACTTCTGATTCAACCATCATCCATTGGAACGGGGGTAATGATCGTTTTGAAGGGATTGCACAGCAGAAAGAAAAGAATGACTACCTGCTGAATAATAAAGAAAAGATGGGGGATGTACTCTTTAGCATTGTACCAGACCATGAAATGCCCATGAAGATAGAGGGAGAAGCCATGAATCAAATAACGGCCGACAAAGGAGTAACAGCCCCACGAAGCGGAAACTTATTTGTGACCATCAATGATATCTACTTTCCCAACGACTCCACGCTACGGGAATATGGGAAACAGTCTTTCAGCACACGTTTCGGCGCGCCTTTCCCGGTTGAAACCCTTATAGAAGGCAATGAGCCCTATCATACCATCTTCTACAACGACAATTTGGGACAGATTCTGCTTACCGTAGAAATACAGCATCCGTTGAAGACCAGCTTCTTTAGGATTGACTTCTTCAATCCCAGAAAACACTACAGGAAACTGGAAACGCAACTGGAACACTCAAAGAACTTTTTCAGCTCTGTCTGGTATTATCTGATTTTCGTCGGGGCCATTATCCTCATTTATGCCACCTGGACCATCGTGGTGCTGGGAGGCATCTATCTGTTGTTCCTAGTAGGATACTGGCTTTGGGAACTGTTCCGCTTACTGATCCGATATATGAAGGGGAGTGTCGTGGCTTAGGGCTTTAGCAATACTCCTGGTCCCCAACTGCTGCATATAGAAGAAAGAGCCGAAGAAAAGCATCATCAGTAGCATGTGCCACATGGAGTTGGGATAGGCATCCATGACAAACAGAAGAAAGTCGTAGAGGGCGTGGGCAAGAACCGGGAAGCCCCAGGCCATCAGCATATACTTCCGGTGGGTTTGTTTTCCTTTAAAGGAGGCCAGGGAATAGAAATAGCCCATGATCACAGCAAAAGCGAAATGCCCGGGAATAGCCAGGAATGCGCGGGAAAGGCCCAAACTCAGGACTTTCAGGAACTGGGGACCGGAACTGGTAACATACAATATATTTTCTACGGTGGCGAATCCCATACCAACGCATACGGCATAGACAATGCCATCCATATGTTCGTCAAAATGTCTGCACCTGCGAAGGAACAGCCAGAGAATCAGGAGTTTGGAACTCTCTTCGGGAATAGCCGCCTGCATCAGGGAAGTCACGAGCAGTGCCCCAACGCCTTCAATAGGCGGCAGCGACATGAAGATTTGACCGATTAAAGAAGCGAACAGTAGAGCTAGCGGGATGGTTAGGAAGCCCATGAAAAAGGCTTTAACCAGTTGCCCTCCGGGTTCCGGGTGTAAACGGTCTCTCCATACCACGTAAAAAATGAGAACCATGGCAGGAATAACCGCAAGCAATATCTGAAGGAGAATCATGCCTGCAGAAGGCCCGGTTTCTTCTTCATAAAGCACGTCATCCTCCTCATCCCCGAATAACCAGGAATAATCTTCCTCCGACAAGGTATCGGTTAATTCCACCACATCCATCGTATCTTCCTGGTATTCCTCAATCTGGGAAAAAGCCGGGAGAGTCAAAAGACAAAAGAGGAATATGAAAAGTAGCTTACGCATTTCTCATTTGTTCAATGGTCTGCAGCGGATTCTCGGACTTGAATACGGCACTTCCGGCCACCAGGATATCGGCGCCGGCCGCCTTCACATCTGCGGCATTGCCGGGGCCCACGCCGCCGTCAATCTCCACGGGCACGTCCGGACGTCCAATGGCCGCCAGTTGGGCCTTTACAGCCCGTACCCGATCCAGAGATTCAGGAATGAACTTTTGCCCGCCAAAACCGGCGAAAACGCTCATAATGACCACATAATCCACCTGTGGCAGCAGGGGATAGATGGCTTCCACGGGGCAGTCCGGATTGATCACAATGCCGGCCTTCACCCCAAGATCCTGAATCTGCTGGATAATCCGGGCCGATTCTTCCCGCGCCGCCTCATAGTGAAAACTGATATAGGTGGCGCCAGCCTTGGCAAAACGCTCCACGTATTTCTCCGGATGCACAATCATCAAATGCGCATCCAGCGGCTTCCGGGCCTTTTTGGCCATGGCTTCCACCACCGGGAAACCATACGAGATATTGGGCACAAACGTGCCATCCATAATATCCAGGTGGAACCAGTCGGCGTACTCATTCACCATTTCCACATCCTTTTCCAGATGCAGAAAATCCGCCGACAACATGGAGGGAGCAATGATTACCATTATTCGAAGTTGGAAACAACGTCGTTAAGGTGAGCTACAAACTTGTCCAGGGAAGCGAGTTCAAGCTTTTCACCAGGGGCATGGACACCGCGGAGGGTAGGGCCGAAGGAAATCATATCCAGGTGCGGGAACTTCTCCAGGAAGAGACCGCATTCCAGACCGGCGTGGATGGCCTTAATCTCGGGATCCTGGCCGAAGAGCTTCTTGTAAGAGGCCACACAGACCTCCAGGATATGGGACTTGAGGTTGGGCTTCCAACCCGGATATTCTCCATGATGCTCCACGTCAAACGATCCCAGGAAGAACGCAGCTTCCACCCTTTCTGCCAGGGCATGGAGTTCAGAAACCACGGAGCTTCTCTGGTTGGTGATGACCGTAAGGACGTTGTCCTTGATATGGACAGCGGCCAGGTTGGTGGAAGTTTCCACCAGGCCGGGGATATCGGCCGACATGCGCTCTACGCCGTGCGGGCAGGCCAGCAGGGTAGCGATGATATTGGCGGCATCTCCTTCCTCGATGGGTTTTTCTTCTGTCTTGCAGGGCTCGCAAACGGCGTGTACTTCCGGATCACTGGTGGCATATTCGGCCGAGAGGAGGTCGCTGAAGGCTTTTACGTCGGCTACCATGTCTTCTGCCTCGTCGGCCGGGACGGCCAGGATGGCGTAGGCCTCGCGGGTGATGGCGTTGGGCTTGTTACCGCCCTCCAGGGTAATGAGCTGGAAGTCGTACTGGAGTTCCGTGAACAGGAAGCGCACGATCTCCCGGACGGCGTTGCATCGGCCTTTTTGGATATCGTCTCCGCTGTGGCCGCCCATACCGCCGCAGACGCTCACTTTCAGGGTCTTGTAACCCTTCTTGAGGGCCTCGCGGTGGAACTCGAAGGTGGCGGTGGTATCCAGACCACCGGCGCAGCCTACGAACATCCAGCCTTCATCCTCGGAGTCCAGATTGATGAGGGTGCTGCCTTCAAAGAAGCCGGGCTCCAGGGCAAAGGCACCGTCCATGCCCGTTTCTTCGGAGATGGTGAACAGGCACTCGAGCTTGCCCATGGGCTGCTTGCTGTCCAGCAGGGCCAGGCAGGCGGCTATGCCAATTCCGTCATCGGCCCCCAGGGTGGTGTTCTTGGCCACCATCCAGCCGTCTTCAATCTCGTAGGGGATGGGCTGGGTGAGGAAATCGAACTCGAAACCGGCGTTTTTCTCGCATACCATGTCCTGGTGGGCCTGGAGAACCAGCGTGGGCACGTTTTCCTTGCCGGGGCTGGCGGGCTTGGCAATGACTACATTGCCGGTCTTATCCGTTTTGCAGGCCAGGCCGCGGTCTGCGGCGAACTTCTGCAGATAAGCGGTGATGGGGCCTTCGTGGCCGGATTCGCGGGGGATACGGGTGATTTCCTGAAAGAAGTGGAGAACAGATGCGGAGTCCATAATTACATTTCTATTTTAATCTCTCAAATATACGGATTAAAACGGGGATTTCCTATGAAATGTCGGCTATTCTGCGTAAATTTGCCCACTATTTTGATGAAATGAACTTCTTAACCTTACAACAGGCCGAGGAAGTAGTCTTCCACGGCAAACCGCTCAACCTGGACCCCGCCGCCATGGCAGAGGTGGAGCGTTGCTACAAGTTCCTGGAGCAATTCCACAAAGACAAAGTCATTTACGGTATCAACACCGGCTTTGGCCCCATGGCCCAGTGGCGCGTAGACGACCAGCATCTGAAAGACCTTCAATACAATATTATCCGCAGCCATTCCACCGGAGCCGGCAAGCCCCTGGGAGACGCTTCCGTCCGGGCCGCCATGGTAGCCCGCGTGGGTACCTTCCTGCAGGGCAAGTCGGGCATCCACCCGGAGGTGGTGAAGCTGCTGGTAGAATTCATCAACCGCGGCATCTGCCCTTATATCCCGCGTCACGGCAGCGTGGGCGCCAGCGGAGACTTGGTGCAACTGGCCCACATGGCCCTTACGCTCATCGGAGAGGGAGAGGTGCATTACAAAGGGGAGTGGCGTCCTTCGGCCCAGGTCATGGCCGAATGCGGCCTCAAGCCCATGCAGATCCACATCCGCGAGGGGCTGTCGGCCGTCAATGGCACGTCCGTGATGACGGGCATTTCCCTGGTCAACCAGTTCCAGGCCCGCATCCTGCTGGACTGGGCCACCCTGGCCGCCGTCTGGATGAATGAGATAGCCGGTTCTTACGATGACTTCATGGCCGAACCCCTGAACGAGTGCCGCCGCCAGAAGGGTCAGCAGGTGATTGCCCGCCGCCTGCGGGAGCTCGCGGCCACATCGGCCTGCTTCTCCAAGCGGGAGATCGATCTCTATTCCGGAGAAAACAAGGAGGCGGTCTTTGAGAAGAAGGTGCAGGCCTATTATTCCCTGCGCTGCACCCCGCAGATCCTGGGCCCCATCTACGACACGCTGGCCAATACGGCGGAGGTGCTGGAGAACGAGCTCAACTCTGCCTGCGACAATCCCATTGTGGATCCGGACACCCAGTACGTATATCATGGTGGCAATTTCCACGGAGATTACGTGTCCCTGGAAGAAGATAAAGTAAAGATTGCATTGGTACGTCTTACCATGCTCACGGAAAGGCAGTTGAATTACCTGTTCCATGACCGTATCAACAACATTCTGCCCCCGTTCCTGAACAAGGGAACCCTGGGTCTGAACTACGGCATGCAGGCCTGCCAGTTTACAGCTACGTCCACCACGGCCGAGAGCCAGACCCTGGCCATGCCCAACTACGTGCACAGCATCCCCAACAACAACGACAACCAGGATATCGTGTCCATGGGCACCAACACCGCGTTGCTCTGCCGTCAGGTGGTGGAGAACGCCTTCCAGGTGATGGCCATCCACTTCATCGCCCTGGCGCAGGCTACGGACTGCCTGGGCATCCAGGACAAGCTCTGCGATACCTCTAAGGCCGTTTACAAGCAGATCCGCGCCATCCAGCCGGAGATTCTGGAAGACACGCCTTTCTACAAGGAAATAGCCCAGGTAATCATTTACCTCAAGCGGATGCCGCTCAAGCTGCGCTAGTTTCCCTGCCATTTTGTCAGAAAAGCCGTTGCTCTTTGCAATGGCTTTATTTTTGTGTATATTTGTGTGATTTAAACCAAATATATCTATGATTACACACGATCTTCGGGTACTGGCCGATGCGATCATTGACAAGAAAGGACAAAATGTGGTTTCCCTTGACCTGAGGGGCATTGACGGCGCCATCACGGACTTCTTCGTGGTGTGCGACGGTTCCAACACCACCCAGGTGGGCGCCATTGCCAACAATATAGCAGAAAAGATGAAGGAAGAGGGCCACACCCTCTACCGCAGTCAGGGAGAAGGCAACAACTTCTGGATCATCCAGGACTACGGCAACATTGTAGTGCACATCTTCCTCAAAGAATACCGGGATTTCTACCGCCTGGAAGACCTCTGGGCCGATGTTCCCCGCAAAGAATACAAGGAGCGCAAGGCTCCTGCCAAAAAGACCCAAGAATAAAGAATGGCCAACGAAAAGAAACAACAAGACCCCAAGGGCGGTCGCAAGATATTCTCTATCCGTTTCAACCTTTCCTGGTTGTATTTCCTGCTGCTGGTGGGCATCGGGTATCTCCTGATGAACAACCAGCGCAGCGCCGCACCGGAAAAGATTGAATGGGCAGAGGTACAGACCATGATCCGCGAAGGAGACGTTGCAGAAATCACCTTCGTGAGAAACGACTACAAGGGAGAGATCAAGATTAGACCCGAGAAACTGGGCAAGTACGCCGAGAAATTCCGCGGAGGCGCCGTCCCCAAGCGCGCCCCGCAGTTCTATTTCCTGGTTTCCAGCAAGTTTGACCCGGAGCAGAGCTTCGGCCAGCTCAATGCAGATCTTCCTGTGGAGAGCCAGTTCAAAGTGATCATCCGCAACGAGGAACACCTCTGGATGGATATCTTCCAGATGGCCTTCCCGCTGCTGCTGTTCATCCTCTTCTGGGTATGGATGTTCCGGGGTATGAACCGCGGAGCCGGCGGTCCCGGCGGCCCCGGTGGCTTCAATCCTTTCAATACCGGCAAGTCTACCGCCCGTGAAACGGAGAAGGGAGACGTCAATGTCACCTTCAAGGATGTAGCCGGCCTGTATGGTGCCAAAGAAGAAGTGATGGAAATTGTGGATTTCCTCAAGAATCCCCAGAAATACACCGCCCTCGGCGGTAAAATCCCCAAGGGAGCCCTCCTGGTGGGCCCTCCCGGAACCGGTAAGACCCTCCTGGCCAAGGCCGTGGCAGGGGAGGCCAACGTGCCCTTCTTCTCCATCTCCGGATCCGACTTTGTAGAGATGTTCGTGGGCGTGGGTGCCTCCCGTGTCCGTGACCTCTTCCGCCAGGCCAAGGAAAAAGCCCCCTGCATTGTGTTCATCGATGAGATTGACGCCGTGGGCCGTGCCCGCGCCAAGAACGGAGGCTTCTCCTCCAACGACGAGCGCGAGAATACGCTCAACCAGCTCCTGACAGAGATGGACGGCTTTGGTACCAACAGCGGTGTCATTGTGCTGGCTGCCACCAACCGAGCCGACATCCTGGACCAGGCCCTCATGCGTGCCGGCCGATTCGACCGCCAGATCCATGTGGAGCTGCCGGAGCTCAAGGAGCGCGAGGAAATCTTCAATGTGCACCTCCGCGGCATCAAGGTGGCCGATGACTTTGACGTCAAATTCATGGCCAAGCATACGCCCGGTTTCTCCGGGGCTGATATTGCCAACGTGTGCAACGAGGCCGCCCTTACCGCTGCCCGCAACAACCACGAGAAGGTAACCCAGCAGGACTTCCTGGACGCCGTAGACCGCATCATCGGCGGCCTGGAGCGCAAGTCCAATACCATCATGACGCCCGCTGAAAAGCGCACCACCGCCTATCACGAGGCCGGTCACGCCCTGGTGGGCTGGCTGCTCCCGTATGCAGACCCGGTGTTCAAGGTGAGCATCATCCCCAGAGGCAAGGCCCTGGGTCTTACCTGGAGCCTGCCCGAAGAACGCAAGAACTGGTCCAAGAGCGTGATGCTGGACCAGATGAGCATGCTCATCGGCGGCCGTGTGGCAGAGGAAGTCATCAACGGAGAGCCCTCTTCGGGCGCCCTCAATGACCTGGAGCGCATGACTGGCATGGCTTACAGCATGGTCCAGTACATGGGTATGAGCGAGAAGGTGGGAACGGTCTCCTTCTATGACTCCTCAGGCGCAAAGGGTTACAACCTGGTCAAGCCGTATTCCGAGAAAACGGCCGAACTCATGGACCAGGAAGTGAAGGCCATCGTGGACGGTGTACACCAGCGTACCCGCAAGATCATAGACGACCATAAAGCTGAATTTATGCAGCTGGGAGCCCTTCTTTTGGAAAAAGAAGTTATCTTTGCAGAAGATATTGAAAGGATCCTCGGCCCCAAGGTGAAACCCGCGGTGGAAGACCAGTTCACACCAGAAGAACCAATAGCACCCGCTAATGAATAGTACAGTCAAGCGCACCATATTTGGAGTCCTGTTCCTGGCAGTCATGCTGGGGGGACTCCTTTTCCATGAAATTCTGTACACCATCCTCTTTGCCTTCATCACCTTTGTGATGCTCAAAGAGTTTTACAGCATGACCATGGGGGAGGCCTACAAGCAGTCTCAGAGATCGGCCACTGTAGGCGGTGTCATCTTCTTCCTGTCTGCCAACAGCTACTTCTTTGGAGGTTTCCACCTCACGTCGCTGGTGGGCATGGGTCTGCTCGTCATTTTCCTGCTCATGGTCGAATCCATCTTCACCTATAAGGAGAACGATGAATTCCTCAAGACCGGCTACCTGTATGCAGGTCTTCTGTATATCGGCCTGCCGCTGGCCCTCTCCAATGCCGTGGTTTTCCGGACCGGAGAATTCAGCGGCCTCCTGATGGTGGCTTTCTTCTGCATCATCTGGGCATCTGACGTAGGTGCATACTGCTTTGGCATGCTCCTGGGCCAGAAATCCTGGAGCAAGAAGATGTGCCCCGCCATCTCTCCCAAGAAATCCTGGGCCGGATTCTGGGGCGGCATGCTCATGGCCATGCTGGCCGGTGCCATCCTTTACTGGACGGGGCTCTTTGCGTTCCCCATCTGGCACTGCCTCATTGTATCGGCCCTCATGCATGTGACGGGCGTGTTGGGGGATTTGTTTGAATCCCTCTGGAAGCGCTCTACCGGCGTCAAGGACTCCGGCAACCTCATCCCTGGGCATGGCGGCCTCATGGACCGTTTTGACAGCGCCCTGTTCGCCATTCCCACGGGCTTCTTCTACCTTCTCATCTTCGGACTTGTTTAGCTTATGAAACTTACTAAAATAGACAACGACTCCTACGGAACCATCCTGACCTCGTGGTGCATCTGTGCCGTGCTCATTTTCTTAACGGCCCGGTACATTCCCATCCTGTGGATCAGCATTCCGCTGTGCGCCGCCATGGTGGTGTTCATGGTGTTCATCACCTGGTTCTTCCGGGTCCCGGACCGCGAAACGCCCAACCCGCAGCAGAAGAACCTGGTCACTTCCGTGGCAGACGGTAAGGTGGTCATTGTAGACAAGGTATTTGAGAAGGAATACCTCCAGCGGGAGTGCATCCAGATTTCCGTGTACATGGACTTCTTTGACGTCCACTGCAACTTCTGGCCCATCTCCGGTGAAGTTACCTATTATAAGTATCATCCCGGCAAGTACCTCCTGGCCTTCCATCCCAAGTCTTCAGAACTCAACGAGCATTCCTCCTCCTGCCTCAAGAATGAGTACGGAGAGGTGTTCTTCAAGCAGATTGCCGGCACGTTTGCCCGCCGCATCGTCTGCTACTCGGAGCCCGGCCACGTGGAATACCGCGGAGAACAGTGCGGAGTAATCAAATTCGGCTCCCGCATAGACCTGTTTGTCCCGCTGGAAGCCGATGTTAAAGTAAAGGTAGGAGATAAAGTCCGCGCCGTTGAATCGGTTCTGGCTATTTTACCTGATCATTCCTAATTAATTCCACCAATCGTTCTACAGCCTCGTCCTCTGGTATGTGCCGGAGGACGGGTTCTTTTTTACGGTAGAGGGTAACCTTGCCAAAGCCTTCTCCCACGTAGCCATAGTCGGCGTCGGCCATTTCTCCGGGGCCGTTCACTATGCAGCCCATCACGGCAATGACCACGTTCTTGAACTCGCCGGTAGCCGCCTTCACACGGTTGAAGGTCTCTTCCAGGTTGTACAGCGTACGGCCGCAGCCGGGGCAGGCAATGTACTCGGGCTTGTAGAATTTGCGGCGGCAGGCCTGCAGGATCTCGTCCTTGAGGTACTCGTCCTGGAGGGGGATGTCGTCCACCTCGTGGTTCAGAAGGGGAGCGCCCCAGTCACAGGCAGCCTTGAGGATGCTCTCTTCGCGGGCCGATAGGGACGGCGCCACAGCACCGGAGTACCGGTGGGCCAGGTACTGCGCCACAGGCAGCTCGTTGGCGGGGTCTTCCGTCAGGGACACGCGGATGGTGTTGCCAATTCCCTCCGACAGGAGCGTGGAGATGGCTACGCAGCTCTTGATGCGGCCGCTGTCTCCGTTGCCGGCCTCGGTCACGCCCACGTGCAGGGGGAACACCACGCCCTTTTCCTTCATCAGGCGGGCCAGCTCCCGGTAGGCGTTGACCATGACCACCGTATTGGAGGCCTTGAGGGATACCACCACGTTATAGAACTGGGCATCGATGCACATCTCTACCCATTCCATGGCAGCCAGGGCCATAGCCTCAGGCGTATTGCCGTATTTTTCAACGATATACTTGCCCAGGGAGCCATGATTCAGGCCAATGCGGATGGCGCGGTTATACTGCTTGCAAAGGCCCAGGAACTGGCCAAAGAGGGCGCGGGCCTTCTCATGGTCCGGGTGGAAGTTGCCGGGGTTGATGCGGATCTTCTCCACCACGGGAACCACAGCCATGGCAATCTCCGAGGAGAAGTGGATATCGGCCACCAGCGGGGTCTGGATGCCTTCTTCGCGCAGGCGGCTGCGGATTTGGGCCAGGTTCTGGACATCGGCCATGGCGGGCACGGTGATGCGGATGAGCTGGGCACCGGCCGCGGCCAGCCGGCGGCACTGGGCCACCGTGGCGTCAATGTCCGAGGTATGGGTGTTGCACATGGTCTGGACCACGATGGGGTGGCCGCTTCCAATCAGAACGGAATCGCCTACACAGACGGTCCGGGTTTGCAGTTCAGGATTCATACTATTGATTGTTCTCTTGGGCCACCATCTTGCGGGCCAGTTTCTTGAGCTGTCCGCGGGTGTGGCCGTATCGGGGTGTCAGTTGATAATAGATGCCAAAGGTAAGGCCCGCATCCAGGGGATAGGCATAGCGGTAATAATAGGGGCTGGCATAGTCCGGCTTCCAGAACGAGCTCCAACCCCACTTGCCGTTGACCATCACATGGAATTCAATGGGGTTGAACATAAGGCCGAAGCCCACGCCACCTTCCACGCCATAGCTGTAGCGGCGGTCGTAGTCATGGAACTTGTTCACATACTCCTCGTAGGTTTCTACGCCAATGAAGGATTCGTCCAGCACGCGGGTGATCTTCCAGCGGTAGCCACCGTAAATACCCAGTTTGGCCATGATCTTGAAATGGGAGCCTATGTCAATGTGGAAGTGGGAGAGGAAGAAGACCTCCGGCACCGTCATCATGGTCTTGTAAGCGCCCGACTCGGTGGTACGGGAACCGGTTTCCTTGTTCAGTTTGAACTCGTATCCCTCGTAGTTCATCTGGGCGCCCAGTTCCAGGCCCATGTTGGGGAAAATGCCAAACATGGTAAAGTGGCGCACCACGGAGAAACCGTACACGGGATACTGCAGCTGCCAGCGCACCAGGCGGTCCGGGTTAAAGTAGCCAAACTGGGCGGAGGCGCCGCCAAACACACCCATCATCCAATAGTCGTTGGGCGTGGCGATGTTGATCTTTACGCTGTCCAGGTATGAAGCGCTGACGGTGTCCGGCAGGGAGAAGAATTCTTCCTCCAGGTTCACCTGGGCCCGGGAAAGCCACCCAAAGCACAGAAAGGCGGTTAATAAGGCTATAATACGCTTCATTGGAACATCTCCTTTATATCAATTTTCCAGACCATTTCGGCCCTTTCCAGCACTTTGATGAGGAATTGGTCATTGGGCTTGAAGAAACGCACTTTCTCCGGCTGTTTCTTCTCCAGCAGCACGCCGGTATCCACCAGGGAGTTGCGGTTCTTGTCTTCCGTGATGCGGATGCAGTAGGAACCTTCCTTGAGGTAGGGGAAAACCACCGGTCCGTCCTTCTCCACAATGAAGCTGCGGATCACTTTATCGCGCTTTTCGTTGAGCAAATCAATGATATACTTGTTGCGAACATGGCTCAGCTCCAGGGTAATATTGCTTAACTTCTCATCCGTGGGAAGGGTTACCTTGAGCTGGGTGCTGTCGTTGTAGTAACCGTTGATATCCCGGAACTTGCGGTGGGGGATTTTGAGGTAATAGTCATATCCCAGCTGCATGGGCTCCGTGGGGAAAATGCTGTAATGGCGCAGGTTGGTGCTGTCCTTGACCACCCTTACCGTTCCCTTGGCTTCCTGCTGGCGCGGATTCACGCTGCGGAAGGCCAGGGAATCCCAGGCCGCTTCTATGAGGGGATACTTGAACTCTACTTCAAAGCCGTACTGCTCCACCGTGGTGGGATCGGCCTTGGTGGTCATGACGGCTATGGTATCCTCGTGCTTTCGGTTGCGGTAATTCTGCTCCTTCTTCTGCATCTCGGCCCTTAACTCCTTGGAGTAGAAGAGCTTGACGGTCTCATTGGTGGGCTTGAGCTTGCCGGTGGAATCCGTCTTGTCGTATTTGAGCACCAGCTGGAGGGTGTCGGGCATCTTGCGCTGGTCGTTCACCCAGAGCTCCAGGGAGTCCTTCTGAAGGTTGAACTGCGAGATGAGTTTCTCGCGGGCCAGACCGCGGATGCGCATGTCGTGGATCTTGGTCTCCGGAGCCATGAACGTGAGGTAAGCGGTACGCGGCCCCACCCTTTCCTTTTTCACGATCATCTGCTTGGGAGGATGCTCGCGGAAGAGGTTCAGTTCTACCTGGGCATGGCGGGCCAGGCACAGGGCCGTGTCCTTCATGTCAAACTTCATGAACTCGTACAGACTGTCGTTGTACACGATGGTGGGCCTGAGCAGGCTGTCCAGGAAGGCGATCCGCTCGTTGTTGTCGGGGTCGTACTTGTTGTTATTGTTGCCGTCCTGGATGGCATATACCCGGTACAGGGTGTCCTGGATGTTGCGGATGGCAAAGAAGCCCCAGTCGTCCGTCTTGGCGGCCGCTACCGGGCGTTTCAGGAATACGGCCGAATCGGAATGGTCCTTGTACAGGAGCACGGTGGCGCCCTTGACGGGCATCAGGGTGTTGCAGTCCTGCACCAGGCCGGTCACGCACATGGAATCGATGCGGGGGCCGGTAGAGAACACCAGGGTATAGCCGGGGTAGAGGTTGCCCTCGTTGTTATCGGCAATAGCGCCGGTAAGGTCCAGGGTATAGGTGGTATTGCTGTCCAGGTCGCTTTCAAAGCTTACTTCCAGGGATTTTCCATGGATGGCCGATTTGGGTTTCTTCTCCAGCGGAGGGGAGAGGAAGATACTGTTGGCATCCTTGATCTTCACGTACTCGTTGAAGGTGAAACGCAGCTTGGTCTTGCTCTTGGCCGTGGACACGTTGACCGTAGCCGGGAACGGATCCACCTTTTTGAGCACCGGGGGAATGGTGTCCTTGGGACCGCCGGAAGGTGGCGTGGTGGTATTGGCGCAACCCGACGGGAACATCAGGACGCCCAGGATCAGCGCAGCCGGAATGAGCGGCAGAAACTTTTTCAGCGGGTGGCTCATAGGGCGGTGCGGCTTACGTTTTCGATTCCTTCGATGGAGGAAAGCTTCTTGATCATCTTGTCCAGGATTTCCTTGGAGTTCACGTAGAGGTCTATATAGCCTTCAAAGAGGCCTCCTTCGGCCGTCAGGTTGAGCCGGCGCATGTTCACGCCCATCACCAGCGACACGCGGCGGGTAATCTCGTTGAGCATGCCCACGCGGTCCAGGCCGCGGAGGGAGATGCGCACCAGGAAGGAGGTATCTTCGGCCTGTTCCAGCCACTTGGGCACCACCACCCAGTCTCCGTGACGGGCGGCTATGCGGTCGGCCACCGGGCAGGTCTTCTTGTGCACGGTAATGGTGCCGTCCGGGGCCTTGATACCCACCACAGGGTCTCCGGGGATGGGGTTGCAGCAGGTGGCAATGGCAAAGTGCGGGGCATCGGGGTCCGTGGAGCCGATGATATAGGTCTCGGAAGGAGCCTGCTTCTGGTCTTCGCGGGCCGATCCGGAGCTGAACATCTTCCGGATCCAGGAAATCTTGCCGGAAGAGGAACGCTTGATGACATCGGCCAGGTTATCCAGCTTGATCTGGCCAATGCCGATGCCATAGTAAAGCTCTTCGCGGGCTTCCACGTTATAGGCCACTTCCAGGCGCTGGAGGATGGCCTCGTCGCACTCGTAGCTCAGATCCTTCAAAGCCGCCTCCAGGGTGGAGCGGCCATAATCCACCGTCTGCTTGCGCTGGGTCTTGAAATAGTCCGTGACCACGGTGCGGGCGCGGTGGGTCTGGAGGAACTTGAGCCATTCGGGCTGCGGCTTTCCGTCTTCGGCCGTAATGATCTCTACCTTGTCTCCGGTGGCCAGTTCCTGGCTCAGGGTTACCAGTTTCTGGTTGACCTTGGCGGCAATGGCCTTGTTGCCCACTTCCGTGTGAATGGCGTAGGCCAGGTCCAGGGCCGTGGAGCCCTTGGGCAGGCTGCGCTGCTCTCCGCGGGGCGTGAAAACGTAGATGTCGGTGGTGATAAGGTCGTTGTGAACGATGTCCAGCAGCTCCATGGCGTTCACGTCCGGATTCACCAGAATGCCCTTGATGCGGTCCAGCCAGGCGTCCATCTCGTAGTCGCCTTCACCCATGATGCCGTGCTGCTTGTAGATCCAGTGGGCGGCGATACCTTTTTCGGCAATGTCATCCATACGGCGGGTGCGGATCTGAACCTCTACCCAAGTGCCGGAATTGCTCAGCAGGGTGCAGTGCAGGGCTTCATAGCCGTTGGACTTGGGGTGCTTGACCCAGTCCCGCAGGCGCTCGGGCATATAGCGGTAGATGCCGGTGATGATGGAGAAGATGCGGTAGCACTGGTCACGCTCGCTTTCTCCAGAATTGAGCTGGGGGTCAAAGATGATGCGGATGGCGTAGAGATCGTAGACTTCTTCAAAGCGTACGCCCTTGGTCTGCATCTTCTGCCAGGCCGAATAAGGGGTCTTGACGCGCCTCTTGATCTCAAAATGGAAGCCGGCTTTCTCCAGGGCCGATTCGATGGGCACCACGAATTCGTTCATCTCGTTGCCCTTTTCCGCTATGCCGCGGTCAATGCGGGCCTTGATGTCCAGATAGGCTTCGGGTTCCTTGTAGCGCAGCCAGATGTTCTCCAGCTCCGTCTTGATGCTGTAAAGACCCAGGCGGTGAGCCAGCGGAATAAAGATGAACATGGTCTCGCTCAGGATCTTGTCCCGCTTGTGCTCCGGCATGTGCTCGATGGTGCGGCAGTTGTGCAGGCGGTCGGCCAGCTTGATGAGCACCACGCGCACGTCGTCATTGAGGGTGAGGAGAATGCGCTTGAAATTCTCGGCCTGCAGACTCTGCTGGGTGATGTCGGTCCCGTGGGTCTTCTGCTCCGTATCCAGCACGTTCTTGATCTTGGTCAGTCCGTCCACCAGGGAGGCAATCTTGTCCCCAAACTCCTCCCGGATGTCCTCTACGGTGTAGTCCGTGTCTTCCACCACATCATGCAGAAGGGCGGCCGATATGGACTTGTAGCCCAGGCCAATGTCGTCTACCACAATCTGGGCCACGGCAATGGGGTGCAGCATGTACGGTTCACCGCTGCGGCGCCGCACATTGCGGTGGGCATCGTTGGCAAATTCGAAGGCCTTACGGACAACCTCCATTTCTTCCGGGTTGGCACAGCGCTTCTGGGCCGATGCCTTGAGCACCTCCCAATCGCGGGCAATTACCTCATAATCTTTTTCTCCAAATTCGGAAAAGCTCATAAACTCATCGTATTTTGGTGATGCCGCTCCCGGCGTTCGCGAACGGCCTGTTGATTCATTTCGTCCAATTTGGCTATGGTAATACTATGCTGGTCCACATTCTGGAACGCATAGGTAAGTTCTGCTCCGTAAAGGATGATGGCCCATCCCATGTTAAGCCAGATCATAAACAGGGGAATGGCTGCCAGGGCGCCGTACACGGCGTCCGTCTTGGCCACCATCACCTGGGTTTCCAAGTAAAGGTACTGCACCGCCACAAACAGCAGGCCCGCCAGGATGGCCCCTTTGATGGCATGCCGGCTGCGCACATGCGTACCCGGGATATACTTGTACATGACGTAGATGATCAGGATAACCATGCCCGCAAACAGGACCCAGGAGAAGAAATTCTTCAGGTGGTCCGAGAAAAAGAGCTTGCTGGGGAACATCAGGTCCAGCACGTGGGAGTACACCACCGATCCCGAGAAGAAGATGATCACCACAAACGGCGCCAGGATGGTGATGCCCACCACAATGCCCATCATCTTGAAGAAACTGGGCTCCCGCTCCACCTTCCACACGTTGTTGAACACCTGCCGCACCGTAATCATCAGGGACAGGACAATCCACACGAAGGAGGCCATGGAGATAAAGCCGAAGAGGCCGCTCTGCGCAGTGGTTACAATGTTATCGGCCGCCACCAGCAGTTTGTCCACGATATCCGTGTCCCGCAGGTTGTTCACCAGGATCTCCTGGAACTTTTCCCGCAGGCCCAGGCCGTCCGTGAGGTAGAAGCCAATGGCTATGGCCGGCACCACCGACATCATGCTGCGGTATGCCAGGGCCGTCACCTGATAGCTGATTTTCTGGGTCGAAAAAGTATTGAGCATCAGCAGCACCGTCTTGGCATCCTTGACCAGACGGGCCTTGGCGCGGGAGAAGTCTTCCTCGTTGAGCAGCCAGATGTCATGGGACAGGAATTTCCACAGGCGGGTAATCCAGATGGAAATCAACCGGATGTACACTGCTATCTTATGACCCAACTTCTTGAACATCAGAACAAGGTTAATTCTTGGTCATTCCCGGCTTGAACGGGAATCTCTCCTATCAGGCTTCTGAACTTCTCTTCATCTATGACTTCCACACCCAGATCGGCCGCTTTCTTGAGCTTCTCCGGACCGGGTTTAGTGCCAGCCAGCAGGTAGTCTGTCTTTCCGCTCACGGAAGAGCTGTTCTTGCCTCCGTGGGCCTCTATGAGGGCTTTCATCTCCTCCCGGGAGATGCTGAAATTGCCGCTGATTACAATGCTCTTGCCTTCCAGGGCGGCAGAGAGCTTCTGGGCCGATGCTTCCACGCTCATCTGAAGCCCGGCGGCCCTTAAGGCTTCCACCTCCTGGCAGTTCTTGAGGTCCAGGAAATAGTGGAAGATGCTGTCGGCAATGACTTCTCCCACCTCCGGCACTTCCAGCAGCTCTTCCTTGGTGGCCGATGCGATGGCATCGATGGAACCGAAGTGACGGGCTACGTCCCTGGCCGTGGTCTCTCCCACGAAACGGATACCTATAGCAAAAAGAACGCGCTCAAACGGAACCTTCAGGGATGCCTTTACGGAATCCAGGAAGCGGGCCGCCGCGCGCTCTTTCCAGCCTTCCAGCATGACCAGCTGGTCTGCCTTGAGGGAATACAGATGGGAGGGGAGGGTTACCAGATTCAGGTTATACAGCTGCTCGATGGTGGCTTCTCCGCAGAGGATGTTCATGGCCTTGCGGCTCACGAAATGCTCCAGTCGGCCCTTGATCTGGGTGGGACAGCCCTGCCGGTTGGGACAGAACCATTTGGCTTCTCCCTCTTCCCGCACCAGGGGGGTGCCGCAGTCCGGACAAACGGTAGGGAAAGACGGGATGCGGGCTCCGGGCTGGCGCTTGGATTCCTCCACGCCGGTAATCTTGGGGATGATTTCCCCGCCTTTCTCCACATAGACCCAGTCTCCTTCGTGGATATCCAGGGAGCGGATTTGGTCTTCGTTTACCAGCGTGGCGCGCTTGACCATGGTGCCGCTCAGGAGCACGGGCTCCAGGTTGGCCACCGGGGTAACGGCGCCGGTTCGGCCCACCTGGTAGTCTATACTCAGGATGGGCGTACAGGCCTGTTCGGCCTTGAATTTATAGGCAACGGCCCAGCGGGGACTTTTGGCGGTGTAGCCCAGGTCCTGCTGGCAGTCCATCTGGTTGATCTTGATGACGATGCCATCCGTGGCATAGGGAAGCTCCTTGCGGGCGGTATCCCAGTGCTCAATGAAGGCTTCAATTTCCCCAATGTTGGCACAGATGCGTCTATGGGCCGATACGGGGAGTCCCCAGCTCTCGGCCGCCCGGAGGGCTTCGTCGTGGGTAGGGTAGTCCACCTGGCCGGTGGGGATGTGATAGAGGGTGCAGAAGAGGCCTCGCTTGCCCACTTCTTCCGGGTCCTGCAGCTTGAGCGAACCGCTGGCGGCATTGCGGGGATTGGCAAAGAGGGGTTCTTCCAGGGCTTCCCGCTCCTCATTGAGGCGGTCGAAAGACTCGTAGGGCATGAGCACCTCTCCCCGGATTTCGAACTCCTGGGGCCAGCCGCTGCCCTTGAGCTTGTGGGGTATGCTGGCTATCTGAAGGGCGTTGCGGGTGACGTCGTCTCCCTGGACACCGTCTCCACGGGTAAGGGCCCGGAACAGCACGCCGTTCTTGTACGTGAGGCAGATGGCCGTACCGTCGAATTTGAGCTCGCAGCAGTAGGTGAAGGGCTTGTCCAGGCCCTTGGCGGCCCTTTCGGCAAACTCTTCCACTTCTTCAATCGAATACGTGTTGGCCAGCGAAAGCATGGGGTACTTGTGTGGATACTTGGCAAAGCCTCCTTCGGCCCTTTCTTCCAGGTCGGATCCTACGCGGCGGGTGGGGGAGTCGGCGGTGGCATACTGCGGATACTGGGCCTCCAGGTCTTCCAGCTCGTGCATGAGCTGGTCGTACTCGTAATCGCTCATGGTGGGCGCATTCTCCACGTAATACTTCCGGCTGTTCTCCCAGAGAACAACCTTTAACTGCTCAATCCTATGTTTAGCCGATGTAAAATCCATCTTTCACGTATGCGCGCAAGTGCGTGTACAAATGACAAAGTTACTAAAAAAGTACTGTAATAACAAGTCGTCAGAAACTCAGCTAAATACATGGTAATCTCGTGCTTTTTTCGTAATTTTGCATGATTTAAAGCTTACAATCGAAAAAGGTTTTTTTAATTTAATATTTATCCATGAAAGATTCCATTATCATCCTCTGTGGTGGCGGCCCGGCTCCGGGTATGAACACCGTCGTTATGTCTGTCGCCAAAACCTTCCTGTCCAATGGTTACCGTGTTATCGGCCTGCATGGCGGTTACAGCGGCCTTTTCTCCAAGACTCCCCGCACCGAAGACATCGACTTCTTCAAGGCAGACGCTTACTTCAACCGGGGCGGTTCCTATCTGCAGATGAGCCGTTTCAAACCCACCGACAAGGATTTTGAGGAAAACTTCAACCTGGGCCTTTTCCAGGAGAACAACATCAAACTCCTGGTAACCGTAGGTGGTGACGATACCGCTTCCACGGCCAACCGCATTGCCAAGTTCCTGGAGGCCAAGCAGTATCCCATCCACAACATCCACGTTCCCAAGACCATCGACAACGACCTTCCGCTGCCCAACAACACCCCTACCTTTGGCTTCAACAGCGCCAAGGACGAGGGTGCCCACCTGGCCCGTACCGTCTATGAAGACGCTCGCACCAGCGGCAACTGGCTCATCATCAGCGCCATGGGCCGTAGCGCCGGTCACCTGGCCCTGGGTATCGGCGAGGCTACTCACTGCCCCATGACCATCATCCCCGAGATGTTCAACAAGACCACCATCACCCTCGATAAGATTGTGAACCTGGCCCTCTCCGCCATTCTCAAGCGCAACATCCTGGGTATTCCTTACGGCACCGTAGTAGTGGCCGAGGGCGTCTTCCACGACCTGGATCCCCAGGAGATCAAGAACGCCGGCGTATCCATGACCTACGACGAGCACGGTCACCCCGAGCTGGGCAAGATCTCCAAGGCCGTCCTGTTCAACGACATCCTTGAGAAGAAGTTCAAGGAGATCGGCCTCAAGGTCAAGACCCGTCCCGTGGAAATCGGTTACGATGTCCGCTGCCAGGATCCCATCGCCTTTGACCTCACGTATTGCTCCGAGCTGGCCATGGGTGCCTACGAGCTCTTCAAGAAGGGCGAGACCGGCTGCATGGTGTATGTAGACGCTTTCGGCGATGCCAAGCCCCTCTACCTGAAGGATCTCCAGGGAGCCGACGGCAAGATTCCTCCGCGCCGCGTGGCCATCGAGGGTGGTATTGCCCAGAACTACTTCAACCACATCTGCCACTTCATCACTCCCGCAGACTATGAGGCTGCCAAGAAGTATGTGGCCAACCCTGAGGCATACGACTTCAAGAAAATCCTGAACTGGTAATTCGTTACCGTGTACAAAGGACTCAAATATGGGCTGACTCTTCTGGCAACCTGTGCCCTGTTCGCAGGTTGCCAGAGGGCATCCCTTATTCCGGAAGGGAAGGAGCACCCCGGTGAAAGGGTATACACCGGCTGCATCCCTGAGCATCCGGACAAGATTGTCCAAATGTACATAGACCTTCCCGGAGACTTGAAACCCGGGGATATCGTCAAGGAAAACTGGACCCGGAACGCCCAGGTAAGCATAGAAGCCACCGTCAACGGCGTCACCTCCGTGGTCTACACGTCCCAGGACGTCAATATCAAGGGACACGGCAACTCCACCTGGGGGTCCTATCCCAAAAAACCGTATACCCTCAAGCTTCCCCAGCAGGCCAATTTCATCGGCACGGGGAAAACCAAACGCTGGGTGCTGCTGGCCAACTGGATGGACCGCACCTGCATCCGAAACGACGTAGCCTTTGAAGCCGCCCGCCAGACCAGCATCATCTGGACTCCTTCCGGCACGTACGTAGAGCTGTATTTCAACGGGGAATACAACGGGCTGTACTTCCTGTGCGAGAAAGTACACGTAGAAGGCTCCCACTTCACCTGTGACTACCTGTACTCCTACGACTTAAGCGACCCAGCCGAACACGACTTCAACACCCAGCACGGACACTGGCAGAACGCCACCAAGGTGGGTGAAATTCCCGTAGAGCTCAAGTATCCGGACCGCGACAACTACGCCTCCCTGGATTTCAGCCGGCTGCTGGAACGCGCCAAAAAGCAGCTCTACGCCGTAGAAGACGCCATCATGCGCGGAGAGAAACCCAGTTCTGTCCTGGACCTGGACTCCATCTGCGACTGGTACCTCGTCAACGAAGTCTTCTGCAACAACGAGCCCAAGTTTCCCAAGAGCACCTTCTACATCTACAAGGACGGGAAACTGCACGCCGGGCCGGTGTGGGATTTTGACTACGGCACCTTTACGCCGGACAGCCACAACCTCACGCTCATGAGCACCCTGTATTACTACCAGCTCTGGACCCACCCGGAATTCAAAAGACATCTGCTTCACCGCTGGGACATCATCAAGCCCGTTTTCCAGGGGCTGGGAACTTACATTGACCAGCAGGCCAACCTGATCCGCGAAGCCGAGGCCCGCAACCACGAGATGTGGCCCTGCTTCCCCAACCCCCGCTCCGAAACGGCCGACGGCAAAGTCAACGGAGACGAACTCATGACCTTTGACCAGGCCATCAGCCGCATGAAGGCTTCTATCATCCAGCGCATCGATGATGTAGAAAGGGAACTCAACCGTCTATGAAACTGATATACCAAATGCTGCCGCGCCTGTGGGGAAACGGACGCTTCTCCGGCATTGATGCGGCTACCCTGAACTATCTTAAGAATACCCTGGGGGTTGATTACCTCTGGTGCACCGGCGTCATCCGTCACGCCACCGCCTGCCATGACCACGGCTGCATCCCGTCCCATCCCCAGATTGTGAAGGGGAGTGCGGGATCGCCCTATGCCATCACAGACTACTACGACGTCAATCCCTACCTGGCCGACGACCCCGACCGGCGCATGGAAGAATTCCGTGAGCTGGTGGAGCGGGTTCACCAGGCCGGCCTCCAGCTGCTGATTGACTTTGTGCCCAACCACGTGGCCCGGGACAACGTGAATCTGGGCCAGGAGGACGATAAAACCGTCCACTGGGCCCCGGAGAACGACTTTTTCTACTATCCCGGAGAACCGCTCGTGCTGCCCGTTCCCTGCAAGGGAAAACCGTTCTACGAGAACCCGGCCAAGGCTTCCGGGAATGCCTTTACATCGGCCCCGGACAAGAATGACTGGTACGAAACCGTTAAGATTAACTACTGCGATTTCCACACCGGCACCTGGGACAAGATGCTCCAGATTGTCCGTTTCTGGGCCTCCCTGGGCGTGGACGGATTCCGCTGCGACATGGTGGAGCTGGTGCCCTGGACTTTCATGCAGTGGCTCATCCAGAGTATTAAAAAGGAATACCCCCATCTCCTCTTTGTGGCAGAGGTTTACCAGAAGGAAAAATACCGCCAGTACGTAGAGGAAGTAGGCTTTGATTTACTCTACGATAAGTCTGGATTATATGATACTTTACGTGCTGTTACCTGCAGTAACGCTTCCGCTAAGGAAATCACCTATAACTGGCAGTTCCTGGGAGACCTGCAGCCCCATATGCTCAACTTCCTGGAGAACCACGACGAGCAGCGCATAGCCTCCGATTTCTTCTGCGGAAGTGCCGAGTCCGGATACGCCGCCCTGGCGGTTTCCCTGCTCCTGACCGGGGCTCCGTTCATGCTCTACTTTGGCCAGGAAATCGGGGAGAGAGGAATGGATCAGGAGGGCTTCAGCGGAAGGGACGGACGCACCACCATCTTTGACTGGTGGACGGTGCAGAGCCTTATGCGCCTCAATGAAGGCCAGCTTAATCCCCGCGAAGAGGCCATTCTGGGCCGATACAAGGGACTGCTGGCCCTGTCCCGCACCCGGCCTTTCCTCACGGGCAAGACCTTTGACCTGGGCTATTGCCAGAACAGCAACTTCAACCCGGACCGCCACTTTGCCTGGCTCCGCAGCGACGGAACCAAGACCTGGCTCCTGATAAGCAATTTTTCGGAAGAGAAGGCCGATATCACCGTCAGCATCCCGCCGGAGGCCCTGGATTTCCTGGGCATCAAGGCCGTACGCACCGTTTACACTTTAACGGTGGAGGGAAGGGATTACCAGATGACAGAAGTAAATTGAGAAGGGTGGAGGCCAAAGGCCGACCCAGGGGGTCTGGGGGATTAGGCCCCCAGTGTGTCAACTATTTATGTTCAGAAGACAAGCGTCTTCTGAATTCGGCAACAGTAATAGCCGTTGCCACAGCCGCATTCAGAGACTCCGAACCGGCATCATCGGCCGGATAGGGAGGGATATACAGACGTTCCGTAACACAGGCGGCCGTCTGTTTTGATATACCGTTGGCCTCGTTGCCAATCACAATCACCGAAGGGGCCTGGGAACCGTTGGAAAGCTCTTTCTGGTAGAAATTCTCTCCGTCCAGGAAGGTTCCGTACACCTGGCCGCCCAGGGCCGATGCCTTCTGGCAGAGGGCCGGAATATCCGCATAATGGAACTGAACCCGGAAAATGGCCCCCATAGTGGCCTGAACCACCTTGGGATTGAAAACATCCACGGTATCCGGAGAAGCATACACGGCATCCAGGCCGAACCAATCCGCGATGCGGAGGATGGTGCCCAGGTTACCGGGGTCCCGGATTCCGTCCAAGGCCAGGAAAAGGCCTTTGGAAGGGAGTTCCGCCTTACTCAGATCTTCCGGGATATGCACGGTTGCCAGGGCCGGAGAAGGGGAGGAGAGGCCGCTCATACGGGCCATGGCCGCTTCTCCTATCTGGTCTCTGTAATAGACCTCCTTGACGCGGAAAGAAGAGTGCAGGGCTTCCGCAACCAGTTTCTCGCCCTCTACCACAAACAGCCCTTCCTGCTCCCGGAATTTCTTCTGGGACAGAGACTTGACAAACTTTATTTCCGCGGCGGAAACCATCCTTTCTTCAATTGCCTAAAGCTATGGAGCGAAGCGACCCAGGGGGTCTGGGGGATTAGGCCCCCACTTACAAAGTATATCCGAGCAGCTTCAGCATACTTGCTGAAGTCTGCTCCTCGGAGAAGACGGAGGTGATGAGATTGCCTTCCTTGTCCCGGTCAATGAGGATGTGACGGGGAGAAGGCATCAGGCAATGTTTGATGCCGCCAAAGCCGGAAAGGGCCTCCTGATACGCGCCGGTGTGGAAAAAGCCGATGTAGAGGTTTTCCCGGCGGCTGCGGATGGTGGGCAGGAAGATGGCGTTGGCGTGATAGTCTGCGTTGTAGAAGTCCTGGCTGTCGCAGGTGAGGCCACCCAGGAACACACGCTGGTATTCGTCGTTCCACTTGTTGATGGGCAGCAGGATGAAGCGCTGGTTCAGACCCCAGGTATCCGGCAGGCAGGTCATGAAGCTGTTGTCAATCATGTACCACTTCTCGCGGTCGTTCTGCTGCTTGATATCCAGGATCTTGAAGATGGTGGCGCCGCTTTCTCCCACGGTGAAGGAGCCAAACTCCGTAAAGATGTCCGGTTCTTCCACGCCGTTGGCGTTGCAGGTGACCTTGATCTGGTTGATGATTTCCTCTACCATATACTCGTAGTCGAAATCCTGTGCCAGGGAGGTCTTGTTGGGCAGGCCGCCGCCGATATTGAGGCTGTCCAGCTCCGGGCAGATGGCCTTGAGCTCGCAGTATACCTTGACGCACTTGGACAATTCGTTCCAATAATAGGCGGTATCCCGGATGCCGGTGTTGATGAAGAAATGCAGCATCTTGAGGTGGAAGTTGGGATACTTGGCCACCGTGTCCTTGTAGAACTTGAGGATATCCGAATAGCGGATACCCAGGCGGGAGGTATAGAAATCGAAGTTGGGCTCTTCTTCCGAAGCGATGCGGATACCCATCATAGTATCTTCTTCAATGAGGTCTGCCAGGTCTTCGAACTCGTTCTTGTTGTCCAGCACGGGAATGATGTTCTGCCAGCCGCCCTTGCGCATCTTGGCAATGTTCTGGATGTACTGGGGGCGCTTGAAGCCGTTACAGATGACGTAGAGTTCCTCCTTCTTCACGGAACCGTCCTTGGCCAGGGCCTCGATGAGGTCCAGGTCATAGGCCGATGAGGTCTCCAGATGGATGTCGTTCTTGAGGGCTTCGTGCACTACGAAGGCGAACTGCGAGCTCTTGGTGCAGTAGCTGTAGTGATACTCACCCTGGTAATCGGCCTTGGCCATAGCCACCTTGAAAAGGCGTTTGGCCCGCTGAATTTGAGATGAAATCTTGGGTAAGTATGTGATTTTCAGCGGAGTTCCATACTTTTCGATGATGTCCATCAGGTCAATGTCATTGAACAGCAGATTGCCGTCCATAACCATAAACTCGTCCTGAGGAAAGTCGAAGGTCTGTTCAATGAGGTCGATGTACTTGTTTTTCATCCTTTAAAACTATGTATTGAGAGTGCAAAGGTAACCAAAAAAGTGTTACATTTGTAAGAATGAACCCGAAGATATTCATATTTATTTGCGTGTCCGGTCTCCTGGCGGCGGCTTCCTGCAGCACCACCCGTTCCCTGGCGGAAGGGGAGTACCTGCTCCGGAAAAACACCATCCAGACGGATGACCCTACTTTCAATGTCTCCGGGCTCAGTTCTTACATAGCCCACAAGCCCAATTCCTATGTCCTGGGCGTAAATCCGCTGCTTTCCGTGTACAACTGGAGCGGAGACGGCAGCACGGGCTTCAAGCGTTTCCTCAGAAAGATCGGATCGGACCCCATTGTCTACGATTCCACCAAGGTGGAGATGAGCGTAGCCAATATCGCCAACCACCTGAACTACATCGGCTACTACGGATCAGAGGTAAGCAGCCACGTGGAAGTGGTCAAGAAGAAAGCTTATGTAACGTATTCGATAAAGCTGGGTAACCGCTACAAAATCAGCGATATAGATTACGAGGTTCCCACCTACGGAACCTTCCGGGAAGAGTTCCTGAAAGACCTTCCCAACAGCACCATCGAGAAGGGTCAGTACCTCTCAGAGGAAGCCCTGGAAAAAGAGGCAGACCGCTCATCGGCCTATTTCCGCACCCTGGGCTACTACGGCTTTACCAAGTCCTTCTATGCCTTTGAGGCCGATACGCTAAGCCACGACGGAGAGGCCAAGCTGCGTTTCGCCATCCGGGACTATGCCCTGGGAGACGCCCCTTCAACGGCCAAGGAGCATAAGAAATTCACCCTTTCGGAGGTTAACATCTCGCACCCGGAAAAGCTGAAAATCAGGCCCTCTGTGCTGGAAAACCTCAATATCCTGAGGCCCGGCCAGCTGTACAACGAGAACGAGATTAACACCAACTACAGCCGTTTCTCCAGCGTGGACGTGCTCACCGGGGTAAACATCAACCTGGAGCCCGTCTCCGAAGACCAGGTGGAATGTAACATTTCCCTGCGCAATTCCGGCCTGCAGGGCTTCAAGACCAATCTGGAGGCATCCTTCAACTCTACGGGTCTGTTCGGCATTTCGCCTCAGCTTACCTACTATCACCAGAACATTTTCCACGGGGGAGAAGAGCTCAACCTGGGCGTCAAGGGCAACTTCCAGTTCCGCCCCAAGTCGGACGCCTATTCCACCGAAGTCAGCGTCTCCACGTCGCTGCGTTTCCCCAGTTTCATCGGCCTGCCCAACCGCATCTTTACGGGTCCCAATATCCCCCAGACGGACATTGCAGCGGCCTTCAGCTATCAGGACCGGCCGGAATTCCGCCGCACCGTCATCTCTACGGCCTTTACCTACAACGGCCGCATCAAACAGAACTGGTTCTACAAGTTTTCGCCCTTCCGGGCCAACCTGACCCACGTGTACAACATGGACGAAGACTTTATGTTCAAACTGCTGGAGACCAATCCCTTTGTGTTCATGTCCTACATGGACAACGTAGACCTGGGAGTGGGCGGCAGCCTGTACTATACAACGGACGCCTCTTCCGTGCCCCTGACGCCTTACCATTACGTAAGGCTGGCGCTGGACCTGTCCGGCAATGTGGTAAGCCTGTTCAACCGCTGGCTTCCCACCCTCAGCGAAGAAGACACCCGGCGGCACACCATCTGGGATACGCCGTATGCCCAGTATGTCCGCGCAGACCTCCATCTAGGCAAGGTTTTCCGCTTTGGCAAGGAAGACCGTCATGCCCTGGCCCTCCACTTTGAAAGCGGTGTGGCCTATGGTTACGGCAATTCCGATACCGCCCCCGTAGATCAGCTGCTATACGCCGGCGGCGCCATGTCCATGCGTGGCTGGCAGGCCCGTACGCTGGGTCCGGGTACCTCATCGGACCCCTACGGTTTCTCCATCCCCAGCCAGGTAGGTGATTTCAAACTGGAAGCCAACGTAGAATACCGTTTTCCTCTGGTCTCCAAACTGGAGGGAGCACTGTTTGTGGATGCTGGTAATATCTGGGACCTTTCCTACTCGGAGGTAGTCCCCGGCGCCCTGTTCAAATGGAGCACCTTCCCGGAAGCCATAGCCCTCAACTGGGGCTTCGGCGCCCGCCTCAATCTCAACTTCCTCCTGATCCGTCTGGATATGGGTATCCGTCTCCGTGACCCCGCCCGCCCGCAAGGCGAACGCTGGGTACCCACCAACGAATGGCTCAACCACAACTTCGCCATTCACTTCGGTGTTGGGTACCCCTTTTAATCTTTCTTAGGATAATACTTGGGCCAGCAGGCTTCTAGATAGGCACGAAGGACGTCTTCGTGCTTGTTTTTTGCGGGCTCGTAGAAGACTTTGCCGCGAAGGCTTTCGGGCATGAACTCCATATCGGCAAAATGGCCGGGATAATCGTGGGCGTATTTGTAGCCGTCGGAGTAATGAAGGTCCTTCATGAGTTGCGTAGGCGCATTGCGGATGGCCAGGGGCACCGGCTGGTTGCCGGAGTTCTTGACCTCGGCCAGGGCGCTTTCTATGGCCATATAGGAGGCGTTACTCTTGGGGGAGGACGCCAGGTAGACGGTGGTTTCGGCCAGTGGAATGCGGCCTTCCGGCATGCCAATCTTGGAGACTACCTCAAAGCAGGCGTTGGCCAATAAGAGAGCATTGGGATTGGCCAGGCCCACGTCTTCCGAGGCACTCAGGCACAGGCGGCGGGCAATGAAGAGGGGATCTTCGCCTCCGTCAATCATCCGGGCCAGGTAATAGATGGCCGCGTTGGGATCGGACCCCCGGATGCTCTTGATAAAGGCCGATATGATATCGTAGTGCATCTCGCCATCCTTGTCATAGATGGCCATGTTTTCCTGGATGGAGGCCGTTACGGTCTCGTTGTCGATGACGATGGGCTTGCGGCCGGCCTGGGCGTCAATCACCAGCTCCAGCACATTGAGGAGCTTGCGGGCGTCTCCGCCGCTGTAACGCATCAGGGCCTCGCTTTCCCGCACTTCCACGGGCTTGTCCTTGAGAAGGACGTCCTCTTTGAGGGCACGGTCCAGCAGGACCTGCAGGTCTTCCTTCTCCAGGGATTTGAGCACAAACACCTGGCAGCGGGACAGCAGGGGAGTAATCACCTCAAAGGAAGGATTCTCCGTGGTAGCGCCCACCAGCACGATGGTTCCGTTTTCCACGGCCCCCAGGAGGGCGTCCTGCTGGGCCTTGTTGAAACGGTGAATCTCGTCTATGAACAGGATGGGAGCCCCTTTCTGCTGGAACAGGCCGCTGGAACGGGCCTTGTCAAAGACCTCCCGCACATCCTTTACCCCCGCCGTAACGGCACTGAGGGTATAGAAATCGCGGTCCAGGGTTTCTGCAATGATATGGGCCAGGGTGGTTTTACCCACACCGGGAGGGCCCCAGAGGATGAAGGAGCTCAGGTTCCCGCTTTCGATCATCATCCTCAAGATGCAGCCTTCTCCTACCAGATGACGCTGGCCCACATACTGGTCCAGCGTCCTGGGTCTCATCCGCTCCGGGAGCGGAGGCAGCATCACGGATGAAGCAGACATTTAAATCTCTTTGGTAAAAACGCGGCGACGGCGCTTGAATTCCTTTTCGTAGGCGTTCCAGATGTTCTGGACGCTGGTATTGCTTTCCATCTCTGCGTTGGATTCTCCGTACTTGAAGCCACCCTTCTGGAGGTTGGGGATAATCTCGTTGAACAGAAGGGCATGGACGCCTTTGTTTCTCCACTCGGGCTCCACGGCAATCATCAGGAGTTCCAGGGCTTCCTCATACTTGAAGTACATGGACTTGAGGAGGTACCACCAGCCCAGGGGGAACATATTGCCGCGGCCCTTCTGGACGGCGCGGGCAATGGAAGGCATGGTAAGCGCCACGGCTACCAGTTTTCCTTCTGCATCTTCCACCAGGGTGATGAACTTGGGATCCAACAGGCCCAGGTACATCTTGATATAACCGTCAATCACTTCCGGGGGAAGGACGGTAAAGTCGTACAACTGGCTGTATGTGCGGTTGATGAGGTCAAATACTTTGTGACCGTAGTCTTCTTTATAAATCTCCCGCTTGTTGATTTTACGGACATTCAGGCCATACCGCTCCCGGAGCATCTTGGAGGCACGTACCACCTTGTCCGGAACGGTTTCCGGGACAAAGATGCGCAGCTCCAGCCAGTCGTTGGCCTTTACCAGGCCCAGGGCCTCGAAATGTTTGCCGTAATAGGGATAGTTGAACTTGAGGGCGAAGGAGGAGATATCGTCGAATCCTTCTACCACGCAGCCCTCACTGTCAAAGTCCGTAAAGCCCAGGGGACCGCTGATCTGCGTCATTCCGTTCTCCTTGCCAAAGGCTATCACAGCCTCAATGAGGGCCTTGGAGACTTCCAAGTCGTCTATGAAATCGATCCAGCCAAAACGGACCTCAGAGTGGTTCCAGTCCCGGTTGGCAATCTCGTTGATGATGGCGATAACGCGGCCGGCTACCTTTCCGTCCTTGTAGGCCAGGAACTTACGGGTCTTGCAATACTTACCCATTGGGTTCTTGGACATATCCAGGGTGGACATCTCGTCCATGAAGATATTGGGTACGTAGTACGGGCAGTCTTTATATAGAGCCAGGGGGAACTTGATAAAAGCCTTGAGTTCCGCCTTGGTTTCTACAGTCTTAATGGTAACAGACATAGGGTTTGGGTTAAAGTTACTCTTGCAAAGATAACACTTTTTAGAACAAGAGGAAATACACATTCAGTTTAAGCATAGGCACAAACGGGAACTTGGAAACCCGGTCTATCCAGCCCTTGTCCCGCTGGCGTCCGTCCTTGGGGTCCTTGAGGTCGCTGCTGTGCAGTACAACCGGTTCTCCGTCCTTATTCACGCTATAATTGTACGTCTGGACCGTGAGGCCGCCGGTAATGATACCACCCAGATCCACGCTGAAGCGGAGGCGGCTGTCCGGCTGGATGGCGCGGCCATAGCCCACGCCCACATACGGGGCCACGGTCTTCATAAGACCATCTACCAGCACATAGCCTTTTGGATCCGTAGTGAAGCCAATGGTATTGTAGGTGATGACCAGTGTAGCAAAATCATCCATCTCCAGATGCTCCCGCAGGTCTCCATAGCCGTGAAACACCTTGCCGGGGCCAATATAGGCGCCCACCGTAAGGCGGAAGCCGGTCTTTTTGCCCGGAAACACATCCAGGAACACCTTACCGGTGCCGCCCTTCCACAGGGTGCCATACACGGGAACCGCCCCAAAATCCAGCCCCTGGTCCTTGAAATCGGCCTCCAGGTCTACCGTCTTCTTGAGGGAGTAGGGGAAGATGGAATAGCCGGTGCGCAGCTGCACATACGGAGAGAAGGGGACCGCCAGCTCCAGGCCGGCACCGTCTGCGCCCGCCGTGATACCCAGGGCCAGGTGATTGACCCACTGCTTGTCCTGTGCACGGGCCGATAGGGCCATCAGCACAAAAAGAGCTATGACAAGGGACTTGCGCATACTACAGATGAAGGATCAGATAAGCCATATAGCCCAGCCAGACCAGCACCAGGAGAGCGCCGTCCAGGCGGTCCAGGGTATTCTTTTTGCCCACGAAGCAGCTGCTCCAAAGAGCCAGGGCGCTCACCAGCAGTACCCCCATGTCCACATAGGAAATGTCCTCGAAGGAGAGGGGATGGATGAGGGCCGATCCGCCCAGGATGAGCAGGATGTTGAACAGGTTGGAGCCGATGATATTGCCCAGCGCCAGCTGCCCTTTCTTCTTGGCGGCGGCAGCCACGCAGGTGGCCAGTTCCGGCAGGGAAGTGCCGCCGGCCAGGATGGTGATGGCAATGAATTTGTCGCTGACGCCCAGGCGGCTGGCAATGTCCGTAGCGGAATCCACAAAGAGCTGGCCGCCCCAGATGAGCGCAGCCAGGCCGCCCAGGATCATGAGCACGGCCCATCCGAGTTTGAGGGTCTTGGCTTCTTCTTGGGCCTTTTCTTCCGGGTTTTCCTTTCCTCCGGCAAAGCTCTTCCACATGTAAACGGCAAAGAGCAGGACCAGCACCGCGCCATCAATTCTGGTTAAACCATTGGTTCCGATGCCAAAAATGGAGTGCTTAAAGCCCAGCAAGATAAGAAGGACCGTAACCACGATATTGATGGGGATGTCCTTCTTCCGGTTTTCCGGGGTGATGGCCACGGGAAGCAGGATGCCCGTGATGCCCAGGATGAGGAGGGCGTTGAAGATGTTGGAGCCCACCACGTTGCCCACGGAAATATCGGCATTGCCCTGGATGGCGCCAATAAAGCTGACCACCATCTCCGGGGCCGATGTTCCCATGCCCACAATGGTAAGGCCGATGACAAATTCACTGAGGCCGTAACGACGGGCTACCGACGAGGCGCCATCTACCAGGTAATCGGCCCCAAAGACAACCAGGGCCAGTCCCAGCAACAGCCATATGATGGATGAAACCATAGATTCAAGTTTTGAGGTGCAAAATTAGTAAATTTAGGAGAATTTACCTACATTTGTAGGTAGCGTAAACCTAAATTTGATGACTGTTACCTACAAAAATCAATGGGGAAGAAGCCTGGCCCTCCTGACCTTGCTGCTCCTGATGGGGTGCGAAGACCCCAAGCCCACACCTCCCGTTCCCGGGAAAGAGGATCCCATTGTGCAGGTGGTAGTTCCCGGCGCCTACGGCGTTCCGGGCGGCACGCAGGTTTACAACGCAGACCGGCACCAGATCTCTACGCTGGAATGCCCGGACGGCACCCTAACCTTCCGCCTGCTGGACCCCGGAGAAAGAAAGGTCCTGAGCCTGTACGGCATTCCTTCCCAGCTCCGGGAAGGGGAGCACATCTCTTTCCGTTTTCGCACCATGGTGAACGGCTATACCCTTCAGTCAGAAGAATATACAGACGTCCTGGTGCTCAAGCTCACCCCGGACGGCATCTGGCTCAAGAAAAACGAATCCACTTTCTTTGTCCTGTCCCGATGAAGCGCCGCGTCCTCATAGGGAGTCTGTTGTTCCTGCTGGCTACGGGCCTGCGGGCGCAATCCTCGTCCCAGGTGATTCCCAGCGTGGGAGAGGTGCACATCCCGGTGATCATCCTGGAGTTCTCGGACGTCCATTTTACCCTGGAGGAGCCCCTGCAGCATTTCCAGGACATGCTCAACCAGCCCGGATACAACGTAAACGGAGCCACCGGATCCGTGAGGGACTATTTTACGGAGAATTCCCACAACCTCTTTACGCCCGTCTTTGACGTCCTGGGCCCTGTTACGCTGGACAAGAAAATGGCCTACTACGGCCGGGACATCATCAAGAACGGCCAGCGAATAGACGATGTGGCCCCGGAACTGGCCCTGCTGGACGCCTGCCGCCTCCTGGACGAGGAAGTGGACTTCTCCCTCTACGACAAGGACGGAGACGGTCTGGTGGACCTTTTCATCTTCTATTTTGCCGGAACAGACCAGGCCGCAGGAGGCCCGGCCGATGCCATCTGGTCCCACCACTGGGATATCCAGGAGGCCCAGGAAGCAGAAATCCGCGATGCCGTCTTTGACGAGGTCAAGCTGGGTCCCTACTTCTGCTCGGCAGAACTGGGCGGAGCCACCGGAGACCATCCCATGGGCATTGGCATCAGCTGTCATGAGCTGGCCCACGCCCTGGGCCTGCCAGACTTTTACGATGTCAACGGCGGCCTGGACGGCTATGCCGGCGGCCTGTACGACTTCTCCCTCATGTGCCGGGGTCTGTACAACAACGAAGGCCGTACGCCGCCTTACCTCAATACCCTGGAGCGCTATCTGCTGGGCTGGGTCCAGGACATCCCCGAGCTTCCCGGAAACGGGGAAGTGGTCCTGGGGCCCGTACAGCTCAATCAGGCATACCGCATCCCCACGGCCACGGAAGGGGAGTTCTTCCTGGTAGAATCCCGCAACGGAACGGGCTGGGACGCCCCGCTTCCGGAAGGCCTGCTGGTGTACCACGTGGACCGGTCGGAGCGCCCGGTAGGGGAGATTCCGGCCATCGAGCTGTGGGACAACTGGCGCAAGTATAATAATGTCAACGACTTAGGAACGCATCCCTGCTTCTATATCATCCCTTCCTCGGACCTGACATCCCTCAATTATGGATCGGCCTTCAATGCCTCGTCCCTGGTATTCCCGGGCGCCAGCCGGCAGATGGCCTATGAACCCATAGACTGGGAAGGGGAGTGGACGGGCGTACAGCTCACCTGCATCGAGAGCGGGAACGGCCTCAGCCGCTTCCGGGTGGTCCGGGACAAGGGTTCCCAGGTGAGCGGCATCGTCCGCAATACGGCCGGCAGACCGGTGGCCGATGTCACCGTGAGCGTGGAGGGTTCTTCCGCCTACGTTAAAACGGGCGCAGAAGGCTTTTTTGTGTTGCCGCTGGAAGGGGAGGGCCCCTTTACCCTGAAACTCGCTAAAAACGGCTATTTGGAGGCTTCCGTGCCCTTTGGCATCAAGGAGGGAACCCGCATAGCCAGCGTGATGGTAGAAATGCGCACGCCCGGAGATGCAGATTTCACCGCCCTGGAGAAATTTGACCCGGACAAAGCCTCCGGTGCCTTCCATGAATCCGCTGCCATCGGCGCCGTCCGTTTTTCGGCCCGGGAGCTCTGCTGTCTGGGAGGCCGTCAGCTCACGGAGGTCATCTGCTATCCCTACATCACCTCGCAGGATCAGGAAGTGGGGGATATGTACGTGACGGTGGACTTCGGCCCAGTCCGCGTGCTCAACAAAAAGGTGGAAAACCCCACGCTGGGTGAATTCCGCCGCATTGTGGTGGACCTGCGGGAAGAGAACCTCCGCATCCCGGAAGGCCTGGACGTCTACATTGGATATGGATTTGAGAACGCCGCCGGCAACAACCCGCTCAGCGTGGTCTATCCCGGCAGCCGAGGCAACAGCTACTGGAGCCAGTTCTCCCTGGAAAAATCTACCTGGACGGAGTTGTATTCCTCCTCCGGGGGCATGTACCTGGACCTGATGCTCAGCGCCGGCGCCGGGGAAGTACCGGCCATCTCGCTGGACCAGATGGGGTATGTGTACATTGATACCGGTAAAGACATCTACCGCACCGGAGAGCGCTTTACGCCCGCCCTGAAGGTTCCCAAACACATCCGGGTCCGGGAAGTGGAATGGATGTGGGACGGCAATGTCCTCACTTCCAGCGCCTTCTCCCTAAGCAAAGGAGACCACCTGCTGGTGGCCCACGTCACTTACGAAGACGGCCGGAGAGAGAAACTCCAGACCATGGTAAGGGTAAAGGACTAGGAACGTCTCTTGAGCGCCACCACGTTTTCTACATGCATGGTGTGCGGGAACATATCCACGGGCTGCACAGCCGTAATCTCATAATCCCGGCACAGGATGGCCAGGTCACGGGCCTGGGAGGCCGGATTGCAACTCACATAGACCATACGGCCGGGAGCGGCCTTGAGAATCACCTGGGCCACGTCCGGGTGGATGCCGGCGCGGGGCGGATCCAGGATGATCACATCCGGACGGCCGTGCTTCTCGATAAAGGCCTCGTTGAGCACGTCTTTCATGTCTCCGGCATAGAAGAGGCAGTTGGTGATGCCGTTGGCCTGGGCGTTGGCTTTGGCGTCTTCTATGGCCTCGGGGACGTACTCAATACCCACCACCTTGGAAGCCTTCTTGCTCACAAACTGGGCAATGGTACCGGTGCCGGTGTAGAGGTCGTAGACCAGCTCGTTGCCGGTAAGGGCCGCGAAATCGCGCGCCACGCTGTATAAACGGTACGCCTGGCGCGAATTGGTCTGGTAGAAGGACTTGGGGCCGATCTTGAATTTGAGGCCCTCCATTTCCTCGTAAATGGCATCCTGGCCCTTGTAGAGGATGGGGGACTGGTCCGTTATGGAGTCGTTGAGTTTTTCGTTGATGATGTAATAGAGGCTGGTAATCTGGGGGAAAGCGGCCGCTACGGAGTCCAGCAGGGCCTCGCGCTGCTCCTTGTCCTCCCTTGCAAACACCACGATGAGCATGAAATCGCCCTTCTCCGTGCTTCTGACAAACATATTGCGGATGAAACCGTGGTTTTCCCGGATGTTGTAGAATTCGTAGCCATGATCCAGGCAGAACTGCTTGATATGCAAGCGGATAGCATTGGAAGGCTCCTTTTGCAGGTAGCACTGTTCAATGTCCAGGACTTTGTCAAAGAACTTGCCCACATGGAAGCCCAAACCCACTTTCTGGGCCTCTGTAAGGGCGTTGGGATCTTCGTCTTTGAGGATCCAGCGGCTGCAGGAAGCGCTGAATTCCAGCTTGTTACGATAAAATTGAGTGGATTCGGAGGGAAGGGTAGGGCGGATTTCAGGAACCTGAAGATGGCCGATTCTTACCAGCTGGTCTTCTACCTGCTGACGCTTGGCCTCCAGCTGCATCTCGTACGGCAGCGGCTGCCAGCGGCAGCCTCCGCAAACGCCAAAATGCTTGCAGAAAGGCTCCAGACGGTGCTCGGAGGGCTTTACAATGCGCTTGATAAAGCCTTCCATGTAGTTCTTTTTCTTTTTGTATACCTGAATGTCCACCACGTCTCCGGGAACGGCAAAGTCCACGAAAACCACCATGCCGTCCACATGCGTGAGAGCTTTGCCCTCAGCCGCCACGGATTCAATGGTCACATTCTCCAGCACCAGGTCTATGCGTTTTCTGCTCATCTTTTCAAAAATTTGCCGACGGGGGATTCTCCACTCATCGGCAAGTTAACATAATATAAATTGTGTAACTAAACGAAATTCTCCTTGTTCAGCACCGGATTGCTGTAAATGTGCAGGAGAATATCCAGGAGTTCTTCCTGATTCAGCGTGGATTCCACCATCTTCATCTGGCCGTAGATGTATTCCTTGAAGGCTTCCAGATCGGCCTTGTCGTAATGGTCTGCGTATTTAGTGGTGTTGTTAACCCAGTCAAAGGCCATGTAGTTGGTTTTCCAGAGCTTGTAGCCTTGAATGACGCGGCGGTCCACGGCGTAGCGCATCTTCTTGTAGCGGTCGTTCTTATCGCATTCGGCCGCTTCGATGATTTCTTCCTCCGTGATGGGCGTATCGATGTTCATGTGCACGTGGCCCTTCTGCTGCTTGATGCCCAGGATAATGCTCTCCAGGTCTTCCAGTTCGCGTTTTACGTACTTCTGGCTGCGGGAAATGAGCATCTCGCGGGCTTTCATGATGTCACAGGGCTCGTATTCGTAGGACATGCTGATGGGCACAATCTGGATTTCTTTGAAATTTTCCACGAAATCCTTGGTGCCGCTCATGTCCACCATCTTCAGGAGGCCCTGTTCGGTAACGTCTATACCGTCCTTGGTACGTCCCTGGCGCTGGGCAATCCAGACCGAGCTGTGGCCGGAGGTAATGCTCTCGCGGATGTATTTGGACAGCTGCTGCGAAGAAAGATACAGTTCACGGGCCGATATGCCCCGGATGACCTTGATCATGCGGTTGGAACGGATCAGCAGCTCTACCGACTTCTGTTTGAGGAGGTTATCTCCTACGCAAATCTCTGTGGGCTGCATGTCGTTCCACATGAGGACCACCTGCATGATGGCCGGATCCAGGATGATGTCCCGGTGATTGGACATGGCCAGGTACTTCCCTTTCAGGTTTTTGATGTGCTCGATGCCGGCATAGGTGAATTCCGTCATGGTGGTGGAAATCACCCACTGGACGGCCTTGGACATCACAATGGTCTGGAAATCATCCACGGTGTGGATGTTCCTGAGGAGCTCTGCCAGGAAGCTGGCGGGCTTGTCCGGGAAGATGTAACGGGAAATCCAAGAGGTATTGGGGTGATTGGCCAGGCGAGATAACGCGGCAGAGGCCTCTTCGTCGTTAAACGGCGCAATATCGCTGAATTCTGTAAGGTCCATAAAGTCCTGTAGTTTTACACTACAAAGTTACAAAAACTATTCCAAATATTAGCTATGCGCGCTCCAGCAGCGAGCTGTCTCCGTAGCTAAGGAACCTAAAGTTATTCTTTAATGCGTAGTTGTAAATCGTTCGCCAATCGCCATTTACGAAAGCGGAAACTAGTAATATAAGGGTGCTTTCAGGTTGGTGAAAGTTGGTCACAAGCTTGTCTACCAGGCGGAACTGGAATCCCGGCACAATGATGATGCGGGTTCCCGCCACCAGCGCCTTTAATCCGTTGTTATCCAGATACTTGACAATGGCTTCCAAGGCCTCCTGGGTGGTATAGGTGTACTCCCGGTTGTAAGGGGCCCACTGCTCCACATCCTCCGGAACTCCCCTCTCGATGCAGCTGACACCAATATAGTACAGGGACTCCAAAGTACGCACAGAAGTGGTTCCTACGGCCAGCAGAGGCCCATTTTTGTGGGCCAGACGGTCAATCAGATCCCTGGAAACCACAAACGGTTCCCGGTGCATGGGGTGCTCGGAAACCAGGGAACTCTTGACCGGAAGGAAGGTACCGGCGCCCACGTGCAGGCACACGGTTTCCATGCCTATCCCCTTCTGTTTGAGGCGGTTAAGAACGTCATCCGTAAAGTGCAGACCGGCCGTAGGGGCGGCCACAGAGCCGCGGATATGGGCATATACGGTCTGATAGCGCTGGGTATCAACCTCTTCCGATTCCCGGTTAAGGTAGGGCGGAATAGGAACAGTTCCCGCTTGTTCCAGGACTTTGGAGAACGGAACGGATCCGTTCCACGAAAAGCGGACCACGCCGGTCTGCCCCTCCCTGGAAACGAGTTCTGCCTTTAAAGACAGCTCTTCCAGGACTTTATCAGAAGCGGGATTGTAGAGGGACAGGATGTCGTTTTTCCATTTTTTGGCGTTTCCAATCACGCATTTCCAGGAGCAGGACTCAGTGGCGGCGAAAGACAAATTGTATTCCACCGGATCCACCGGCTCCAGACAAAAAATTTCAATATGCGCTCCGCTTTCTCTCTGGAAATGGAGTCGGGCGGGGACCACTTTTGTATCATTGAAGACCATAAGGGTGCCGGGCTCCAGCAAAGACGGCAGATCTCTGAAATGGAATTCGTCTACCTGACCGTTCTTGTAATGGAGGAGTTTGGTGGCATCGCGCTCAGGCAGCGGATACTTGGCGATTCGGCTGTCATCGAGTCCGTAATTATAGTCTTCGATGCGGATTTGAGGTATCATTTTCTCAGTTCAAAATTTTGAACAAAGTTACACCTTTTATCCCAAATACGAAAGTCTTGTCCCGAACAGGTCTCTGAACACGATTTTGTTCACAAAACTGAAATTGTTTCACTGTTACTTGTTTCATATTTCTGAATTTTATTCACTGCGACAATAATCATGAATAAAGCATGCTAAAACAAAATAGCGAATTTTTATTGGTGTTTCCATCTTTTAGCTATTAGTTTATAAATCAGTCATTTATGTATTTTTATATAAAGAATTATAAAATATAATCAGAAAAAAATATTTTTTTTATTTTAAAAG